>UMHM01019638.1_pt1 | contig 165500 bp, 156 predicted proteins | sample 1965501 | NCBI WGS metagenome assembly UMHM01 (sample SAMEA4836095, study PRJEB28245) | human gut metagenome | biome: gut microbiome; material: fecal sample | place: Denmark | collected 2008
AAATCATTTATTCCGTCACCAAATACCACAACGTAATCGCTTTGGGTAATCTGTTTAAGTTTTTGGACAGCACTTGCCTTTGTGAAATCTTTTGGCATAATTTCAAGCCATTGCTCGTCCGAATAAATATCTTTCTGATAAACGCAATGATATATGTCTTTATATTTGTCATAAAACGGTTTGATTTTTTCCGGTGTTTCAATACAGGTTGTATATTTGCTTGTCATGTTCTTACTTTACCCTTAATTTCTCCCACCAGCTCATGCACTGTTGTACACGGGCACATCTCTGATGGTTTGGTTTTACCCTCCCTAATACATTGTTCCAGCTTATACTGTGCTATCTGAATTGCCTTCTCTTCGTCACCAGCTTTACTTAATTTCCCATACATCTGCTTATCAGCCTTAGAATACTTCTGTCCAGTCTTGTTTTCATACACTCGTCCAAAATCCGAACAACAAGTCCAAGAATCTTGGATTGCCGGCATAGAACCAAAATAAGCATACATCCATATCTCAAAACACGGATTGGACCATCCTACTTGTATTCCTTTATTCACTGCTTCTGCAATAATATCATCAAATCCCTGTACTTGATCTCTATCAAACACAATCCAAGGCATACGATATTGTGCATCGTATGCCATAAGTTCCATACACTTATCAATCATAGTACGTGTCTTAGTTTCTATCACTTTTATTACAAGCTTGTTTCTTACATCTTCCGGCATTGCCTGATGTAGACCGGTAAAAAAGCAGCGTTCCGTAGCTTCTGTATCAGTCACAATCAAGTAGTAGCCTAATTCCGGTGTTTTGAATTGTTTTCTTTGGTCTCTCGTTTTTCTATTACCTGTTCTGTCCTTTTTCGCCATACTCAATCCTCCTTAAAAACATCAATATTCTTTAAGGTAGGAATTGCACCATACTTTCCAATCAGATAATTCTTCTCATAACTTTCATCCTTACGAATACGGGAACCATCTTCATCCACGAAGTCAGCAAGAGAATAAAGAGTGGACACACCCCTTTCATCCTTTTCCACAAACCAGATTTCATCACGTCGTAACAACTGATTAGATAACTGCCATGTATCATGAGTTGTAAAAACAATTTGTGCATGATTAATATTAATTTCTGGATTTAAAAATGTAAGAAGAAAATTCCTAACTAATAACGGATGCAAACGGGCATTTAACTCATCAATAAAGAATACACTACCCTTTTCCAATACTTCCTGTAATTCCGGATATAATGCAAACATCTTCAAAGTTCCGGCAGACTCCATACCAAAAGGAAGTTCTGCCATTTCATCAGAATCAATCATCTTATGAAGTGCATTAATTTTATATCTTTCCTCCATGTTTTCTGCTTCCTGAGGAACCTTCTCAATTCTGAAATCCTTGATATGTTCATCAAACGATGCAAAATATTCTACAACCTTCTGCTGTACATTCTTATCTTCTACAAATCCCTTTGGCAATCTATGGGACATAAAGAAGTTAGTGAAAGGATCACCAAAATCAGCAAACTCGTTTGCAAGAAACCAATCTCTGATTAGCTTACACTTACTAATCTTTAACTTTGCTCCCAGGGAAATAATAAGTACCTGCTTTTCCAATGCTATTTGAATATTATCCCTGCTGTTTTTAGGGAAACCAGACAAATCAAGTTCTTCATCTGTGGTTCCACGATAAAATACAGTACTATACTTTCTAGCTGTCTTTGCTTTAGAATTAAGCCACTCTTCGGTTACTCCTTCCTTATTGACACAAAAACCATAGTTATAGCATCTCTCAGATTTATCTCCGGGCAACGTAAAATATACCTCAAAGCTAGATTCCGCATCTGCGGATGTAGAATCAAACAAAAAAGGCGTAGGTCTGAATTCTTCAAACTTTTCATCTTCATCCCCATACTTAAAAGAATTTACCACATATTCAGACATATACTCAAAAGCATTGTAAATATTAGACTTTCCGCTTGCGTTTGCACCATAAATGGCGGCAACTGTCAAAATCTTCTCGCTCCCAACAGTCACTACCCGGTCTGTGAATTCAGTTACCTTCGCTGCAGATAAATCCAAAGTAGCCTCTTCCCTAAATGACTTGAAGTTTTTGAAATTAAATTGAATTAACATAAACTCTACCTTACCTTTCTCTACCATCTATTATATACACTTTTTTGTGTTTTTCAACATCCTAATGTGATTTTATCTCATTTTATTGTATTTTATATTATAATTTTTTAAGATTGCACAGTGAACTTAGTATACTGAATGACTTTATATAGCTTATACATTTTCTTTTTCTCTCCATCAATTCAAGATGCATTCCATTCACTATAACAAGCAAAAAGGAAGGTATATACCAACCTTCCTTATAAAGCTTATATGTCATAAATCTATTTCTTTGCGTTTTTCTCTAATTCAAGCATATATTTATCAAAGTCTGACATAAACAATCTGTCCTGAATAATACGGTACTTTTCAAATTCTGTTTCCGCATGAAGCTTTGCAATTTCAGCCGTTATCTTACCTGCATCCTGTAAAATGCCATAATCAAACATTTCGATGAAACTATTAAGTCTTTTTTCCCAGTCCTGCATAGTAAGAGGAATATGCCTTAATGTCATATTTTCAGCAAAATCCAGATATGCAGTCACCATACGGTTCAACTGTTTCATTTCATTCTGAGTCAGATAATTTCTGGCAACCGTAACATCACTTTTCTTAATCTTTCCTTCCGGAGCATCTGCCCATGTAGTTAAACCCATATTCTCTTTTGTGTGGTTTGCTCTTTCCACAATCAGTTCTGCTGCCGTATGTCCGTGAACTGCATAATGCATTTTATTCTGAACCGTCGCATAAAATCTTCTTGTCGTTGCAGAATTTTTATCATAGTCAATAGCTGTAGCATACAGGTCTGTGATCTTCTGATAGAACTTTCTTTCGCTAGCACGGATTTCACGGATACGCTCTAACTGCTCATCGAAATACTTTTCTGTCAGATACGTTCCGCGTTTCAGCCGCTCATCATCCATAACCCAGCCTTTGATAGTATAGTCCTTTGCAATCTGGTTTACCTATTTACGAAACTGTACCGCACGTTCGGAATTGACCTTGAAACCTACAGCAATGATCATCTCCAGGGAATAGTGATTTGTGTTGTATCCTTTCCCATCAAGAGCAGTTATTCGAAATTTTCGAATAACTGAATCCTCCTGTAACTCACTGTCCTCGAATATCTTTTTAATATGATAATTGATTGTATTTGTTCTTACATCATACAATGTGGCCATCATTTTCTGCGTCAGCCATATATTCTCATCCTCATAGCGCATCTCAATACTGTCCTGCTGATCACCCACAGAGGCAACATAGGTTAAGTATTCTGCAGCGCTGGAACGGATGGTGATTTCATCTTTTTTCTTTTTCAAATAGGTTCCTCCTTATATCCAATCATTTTTATATCAGAAATCAGCTACTTAAACTACGGTCTGCGTATTTCTTAAACTTGTCTTTCTGTACATCAAGACTGTAGCTTTCTACCTGCATGGAAGTTGATTGCTTTCAGCTGCTCATTTGTTGGCAGATATGTGAAATATTTCGACATAAAAAGTCTGTTATTATCATGTAACACGGAATATCTTGCTATATCCTCATCTGTTTCTGTACAAAGTAATATACCAAGTGTAGGATTATCTCCCTCCTTACTTTTCAGTTCATCATACATTCTGACATACATATCAATCTGTCCCACATCCTGATGAGTGATTTTTCCCATTTTTAAATCTATAATCACATAACATTTTATCTCAATAATATAGAAAGCTTCGTTCATATACCACAATCTGTTCATTTGTAAAAGCGAGATAAAATTTAGGAAAATATTGTAGATTTCTTTTTGAAAACTTTTTCCATATTCTTTCGTAAGTTCATCCGCTAATCCGGTATCCATGGAATTGAATAATATTCTGCTCATAAAAGAATTTGTTCAATCATCTGTAATAACAAAATTCTATCATCATTCCAACCGCTGTTCAACCAAATTTTTCCCCTTTTACAGTGCGAAATAAGATTATCTTCTATATGCCATACAATTTTCTAAATTCATTTTTCATCTTCTCCTTTTAAAACATTTAATACGTTTATAAGTGTATTTTCAGAAGCATGTAAAAGCAGTGATATAGCCTCTACTCTCAAAGTATTAATCTCAATGCCGACCTCAATCTCATTCTTTTCAATTTCCTTATGTCCTAGCTTTTTTGTGACATAAATTAATAATATATCAATCACCTGCGCTGAAAAAAATGAACGTCCTGTAATAGCATCAAGACTCTGCTTAAGTTGATTCAATTGTTCATTTGCTTCATATGTAATATTAAAATTTACAGGTGTCCCAGGTCCTTCTTCCTTAATATCAGATAATTTGATAGCTTCAAGCAACATTCCTTTATCAAATGTGTGAATAGAATATTTTCCTAAGACCTGAGATAATACATATCCTTTAGTTACTCTCTGTCCTTTATAATAATACTCAGTATATCGTGCCAAATTATCCAAAGCCCTTGCTTGCATTTTGCTTCTTTGATACATAATTGTCCTCCTTTAATGCACTTTAATATTTTCTTTGTTATATTTAATATACTCTTTATTTGTCAATACACAAAATAAGTACAATGACAATTACTGCCTGATTATTGAATAATCCGGACTCCGTGTCCCTAATGTCCGGAAATAGGAAACCACAAATCTGTTTTTATGGAAACCAGCATTCCGGTGGTGGAAACCTTTATAATAAATCCTTTAGAATGTACTCATGCACCAAGAGGTGTAAATACATTCAAAGGAGGTCATAACCATGACCAAGTATCGAAAGATTCTCAGACTTAATGGTCTGGGACTCAGTCAGCAGAACATGCATGATTTATCTGTGTACTGCTATACTTCTTCGGTCTACCTCCCTTAAAATCTGGATTCTGCCTTGCAATCGCCTTACCTTCCTGTGTACGCTCCACAATCATATCCCGCTCAAACTGGGCGAAGCTAAGAAGGATATTCCGCATCAGGGTACTCATAGATGAATTATCCAATATACCAAGATTACATACATCCACACGAATCCCTTCATCAATAAGCTTTGTTATCAGTTCACTTGCCTGCGACACACTCCTTGCGAACCTATCTAGTTTAGCCACTACCAGCGTATCTCCGGCTTTTAATTCTTTTAGCAGCTTATCAAATTCTAGTCTGGTCATCTTAGTACCAGTAAAAGAAGAATGATTTTGAATTGCTTGTCACGACACGCTGTGAAGTAAAACAATATGCTTCGATTAAGATTAAAGAGATAGCATCTGAAAAAGACCTTTTACAGCTTTTTGCTTCACATTGTCCTTATTCGGATGATGATACCAAAACAGTTAAACAAATAATAAGAGAAGTTCATTTCCACACCCTGACTGCGTATTATCAGCTCTTTCACTTGCGGCAGGCAATCTTGAGCCCGATGAATTACTGCACGAGCTAAAGATGTGTGGGCTTAATGTCACAGATAGTGAAGATATGGAATTATATAAAGATGGGGATTATCATTATGGGCTTATGATTGAACATTTGCGTATTCTTATGCAGATCAGCCGGCTTAATTCTTCTCAAACCGATATACTTAAGAATCTGTCAATCCTTCCGGTATCCGGCGTGTATAAGAATCATTTCAGGAACTGGCTGCAGCTCGCCTCTCTGCATGATGTTAATTATCTTGCCCGATATGGTTTTATAACGGATGACATAGAGAATAAGAAAATAAACCTGCATCCTCTGATACAGGAAATCATATATGAGGAATTAAATCCTTGCATTTCCAATTGTCAGACACTTGTAAACAGTCTTCACTCAATCTGCCTGATGCATGGCTTAGAAGTCCGAAAGCCCGATAATACGATATAGGCTATGATAAGTGTTGTAGAAAACATCATCAATGATAATTCTGCCTGTTATTTGTTATTCCTTCAGGATATGTTTCCATATCTTAAAAATACTCTGTCAGGGATTATATGTCAAAACTGGCTGACCGGATATCATACCTTATGGAACAGGAGCATATCGATTCTGTCTGTGACAGAGCATCACTTTTAGACTATAAAGCAGAGCTTGCATACATGAGAAAGTATTATGATGTGGCTGTAAAGAAACGTGAAAAAGCTATACACCTGCTTGAAAATGAAGATGACACTATGAACACCATGAATCAGAAGCGCTATATCAATCTACTCTCAAATCTTTATAACAATCTGTCCAATGTATATCTTGCACTTAAAAAAACTGATAAAGCAACCGAAGCCTTACACAAGGCATTTGAGATAATGATTTCATATGCTGACACCAGCATAATTGAAACGCACGATATGCTCCAGCAGATGCTTAATCTTGTAAATATGCTGATACTTGCTGGTGATTTAGAGCTTGCACTGCTTGTCCTTAATCAATATGATGCTCTTGTAACATATAACGAAGGCAACAACACTTTGGATTATGGCTGCTGCCGACTTGCCGCCGGAATAATTGCATTAAAAGAAGGTAAACCAGTAGAAGCCGAAAAGAATCTACTGACAGCAGAGAGTATTATCGGTGTTGCTATGGATACCAGTGATTCTGATTCAGTTTCATCTTATACTGCTGTTTCATCATATTATAATTATGCTTCAGAGAATGACTATCTAAAATCTGTATACGGGTATCTGAATAATCTATATGCCAGATGGCACAAGCCCGAGAAAGCACTGGAATATAAAGAAAAATGGCTGAATGCCAAAAATCAACAAAATAAGAATATCACACACAGAAACGCATAAACTATTAATGCCACTAAAAAAATACTGTTTGACATCGCCAGATATCAATGGTATATTATTTGTAGTGGTTGTGCTACGGAAACTTGCGATGCCCGTAGCCGGTGGAGTTCCATGCGTGGACTCCACTTTTTTTATGCCTGTTTCAGAAAGGAAATACTATATGGCAAAAAACTTTCTCACCTATGAGCAGCAACTACATATTCTTGAATATGACAAACAACTTGCTATTCCTAATCACGAATATGCCACTAAAAAACTGGAAGAACTCAGCTACTATTCTCTAATAGGTGGATACAAATCTCTTTTCAAACACGCTCCGTCAAATAAATATATTCATGGCGTTACTTTTGATGAATTAGTTTCTTTCTACTACTTTGATGAAGAGCTACGCACTTTGTTTCTGAAATACATTCTTCATGTAGAACGCCATATAAAATCCATGTTTTCCTATCACTTCTGTGAAAAATATGGTGAACAGCAGTCCATGTATCTTGATATAAATAATTATAATCACACCAGAAAGAACCATCGTGAACTGCTTCGCCTGACTCATTCATTACAAAAAGTTATTGCTACACCTAGCAAATATGCCTATATTGAGCATTCAGTCAATACATATCACAATGTACCATTATGGGTTGCAACAAATGCTTTAACATTTGGGCAGATTTCCAAAATGTATCAATATGCAACTACTGATATTAGAACCAAAATCAGCAAAAACTTTCAGAATGTTTCAGAAAAACAATTGCATCAGTTTATCAACATTATAGGCAAATGCCGTAATGTATGTGCCCATGGGGAGCGTCTGTTTTCATTCAGAATAAACGAGACAATTCCTGATACCCTGCTACACCAAAAGCTTCAAATCAATCAAAACAATAATCACTATGTATACGGCAAGCAGGATTTATTCGCAGTTGTAATTGCCCTACGCTACCTGATAAATAATGATGAATTCAGACTCTTTAAAACTGCTCTTTCAAAACTTATAAAAACTGTAATTAAGCAGTGTCCTCATCTTACAGAGAAACAATTGCTTGATAATATGGGATTTCCTGCTAACTGGGATAAAATCAGCCGATACAGGAAAATATAATTCAATATCTAACATGAGTTTATTGACATACACATCTTGTAATGTCAATGTACATATGGTTGCGCTACGGAAACTTGCGATGCCCGTAGCCGGTGGAGTTTCATGCGTGGGCTCCACTTTTTTATTTTCCACGAAGGTACCTTAAGCTTACTACTTGTATCAATAATTGATAGTATGAGTTGCAAGATATCTTTCTTCCGGATTTTCATCGTCCATAAACTGTGGATATAAAAGATGTGGAGCAAGTGGTATCGCCCCTATATCAAGTGCAAAGCGACAGAACTTACGGGCTCTTTTTACATTCTTTGTAATCGTTCCACTGTATGGACTGCAAATGTACACAAGAGGTCTATACTTTTCAGACAAGCAGAAATGGGCAGCCTTTTTAGCTGCCTTATCCTGCTTGTCGATATTCGTAAGTGCCTCATAGGTTGTTGGGTCGTTGTAACCCTCTGAGTTGTACTTATTAACCGACATATTAATCCTCCTGTTCCATCGTTGGTAAAATACCGTCAGATTTCAAAAGTTCATAGATGAACAAGCGTCCCTGCTGAGTCCAATAAGTATGAACTGCCGTATGCATTGTTCCGTAATTTCCTGGGTAGCTGTGTGTCTTTGTGTTGGTGTAACCCATCTCGGCATACTTCTGATACAAGAGCCAGATTTTATTGCCCTGCTTGTACTGCACACCCTTTTGATGCAGATACTGATTCATACGATTAGCCGACCAACCATAGTCCTTTGCAATCACAGAAATCGCAACCAGGTCTTTGCAGTTAAGCACTACATCGTAGTAGCTTGCCTTCGGTTTCATCTCCACAATCTGCTGATTCTGCACTGCTACAGTTTCTTTAAGTGCCTGGTTAATCTCACGCTCTGCCTTAAGCTGTAAAAGCGCCTCAATCAGCGTATCCGGATTAGCAAGAACCTCGTCTACTGCATATACTCCGTGTCTTCTGATAGTTGGAAGAACCTCAGATGTAACCCAACGCTTGAACCTGCGGGCCGTAGGTAACTTGCTGCCAAAAATCAGACTGTAAAGACCACTTTCATTAATTACCGTCATTTCCTGTGTTCCACCAAGGGTGTCACATTTCGTTACTCCCTTATCTTCCTCATCAACATGGTCTGCAAGTGCCTTTCTTGAATTGCTGTAACCAAGAATTTCTGCAACATCACGTCCAACAAAATATGGCTCACCATTAATTGTTAATGTGCGGATAGAGCCAAACTCCGCATTTTTGAAAATTTGTAATTCGCTCATAAGAATTACCTCCATAAAATTTATTAGAGGAACACCCTCTACTTGGTAGCCACGGCAGAGGGTGATATTGGACAGCTTTTTATAAAAACTTCAAATATTTTTTCTTGGCTCTCTGCAAACGCTTATATACCGTATCTCTTTTAAGGTCATGCATATCGGCATACTCTTCGGGAGTCACATCATCAAGTGCTGTTGCAATAAGCACATCCGCATATTCCGGGGTCAGCACCTCACGAATTTTCTGACAGAGTGCTTCATACTCAAACTTGTAATCTCTCTTTTCTTCATCTTTGTTATCAGCAACATAATCGAGACCGTCAATTTCTTCATCGCTCTCATCATCTGTAAAAGGTGCCCTAATCTCAGTTCTATGACGATTCTCTGTATGCCAACTGTTGTACTCACGCTTATTCATAAGGTCGAATACTTCTTGAACGGTTTCACACTTTTTTACCTGTTCCTTTTTATCTTCGGGTGCCTCCGCCAAACGCTGCTGATAGTCGATTTCGATCATCATGCTGTAATCACCGTCTGGTATTTCAATTGTTGTATACTTCTTATGACCGTTTTTCATTTTCTCTTCGTATAAAATATTGATTTTCATGTTTGCCTCCTAACTCGGAGGGCAACCATGACAGGGTATAAAAATAGGTCTGTGTCAGAGATACGCAGACCCACGGAACGAAAAAAGAGCGCAACGAGGAAAGGGTATCTCTTCACGGTTCAATCACTGTCTTTATCACAGTGAATTGAAACCTATGAGATATCCTGCCAAGATTGCGCACTCCGGCATGATTTACTATTTTTGACTTCTGAGGGATTTAACCCTTACATATACTTCTTCTCCGTTTGTTCCCTTGTCATATGCGATTTTTCACACTTGCAAATGGAGAAGTACACCCTTTGAGGGTGGGCAGGCTGATTCTTCAAATCAGTCACTGCCCCAATAACCTATTTCTTAGGTTTTGTTTGTGCTAATGCACTTCCTGCTACAGACTTGGATGTCTTACTGTAACGACCATCACGAAGAACCTTACTTGCTTTTGAAGCAACAGGTCTTGATGTTTGCTTTGTATTTTTAGCCATGAAACTCACCTCGCTTTCCATTAAAATTGGCTTTTTTCAAGCTCACTTTAATTGTAATAAAAACGAAGAATAATAAATACTAGCTCAGTTGGGTAAAGGTTGGGGAGGAATTGGGAAAGAGTTGGGATAATGAAAAAAAGGACAAAAAAATAGACCCCTTGCTTTCGCAAGAGGCCATAACAACTCTAAAAATTATTCAATAAATAGTTCTGGAACATTGTACTGAATATCTGACGCTTCTGTTTCAACACCTATATTTCCACATTCAAGAATAGCTAATTTTATCCTCTTCACACCATCAACTTCAACAACATACTTCGAATAATTTGATGGTCGTTGAATAAATAGGGATGCTTCTCTTGAAAAGCCACTTTGTTGTAAAAATATTGTGTCTGGATTAGTTGTTCCATATTCTACAAACTCATACCAATCATTATCAAAATGATCAGCATTAAGTTCTTCCTTATGTACTGCTTTATACTCATGAGAGAACTTTCTAAAATAATTTGATATGCTGAATAACAAAACATTTTCAATTACGCTCAGCGACTCAGCAATAACCAAATTTTTATGATATTTTGAGTCTTTATCATATCTTTCTGCAACTCTATACTTACCCGACCAAACACCCGTATCAGGATTTTTCTCTTTATAAGTCACAGCACTACTCACTAGCACTTGTAATCCATTACCTCTAATCCAACGAAGCAAAATCGTTGAATACCAACGGATAACTGAGTCCAACCTATAGGTTCCTGGTTTTCCAAGAGTATCCTTTTCGTATATATCCCACTTGAATAACCTTCTTAGTTGCATCATAAAAGCAACAACTGCTTCAAAATCCACCTCATCATCTTCGCCAGTTAGTTGAGGATAGCACAGTCCTTGTACAATAGCATCGTGCAAATTTGATGCTTGGTCATATGATATCGTTATATCATCACTTGTATTTTCTATCGGAAAATTCTCTAGAATTCGTTGTTTCTGTTTATTAGTAATATATTCATCAAATTTTTGTGTTATCGGAGAATTTTCACCTGCCGCTAAATCTCTGATGTATATCAGACCAAATTTACGAAGTGCCTCAAAGTCCTGTTCTGTTGCCCTTTCATGACAAGTACTCATTTCTATATCCCCATCAGTAAGATCTCTGACGAGTGCATTCATGCAATCTGTATTATGCTTATCATCAATCGACAACTTTTGTTCAGGAACTTCCTTTTGAAGCAACTCCTTGTATCGCTCTGCCTTTAAGTTATCATCTAATCTAACAAGAACAACATTTCCGTATAAATTATATTTAATTCTACCTACTCGACCAATAAGATTTCTGAAATCAATTTCGTCCATGTTGCTTGGTCCATTACGGTAGCTTGTTATAAAAAGATTATCGGCTGGTAAATTAACTCCTTCTACAAGAGTGCTCGTGCAGAAAATGGTCCTTAAATCACCTTTTTCAAAACTTTTCTCAATACGAAGTCGTATGTTTGCGGGTAAATACCCTACATGATATGCAACTCCCTTTACAATCAAATCAGCGAGATAACAGTCATCATGAACTTCTTTTCGTATCTCTGCAGCTAGAGATTTTAATGACTCATCATCCTTTGGAGATATATTTTTTGCATACTTTACAGCTTGCTCTAATACGCTTCTCCTAGAACTACAATAAACAACATTTTGCTTTCCTTCTCCTACAGTGGCAACTATATCACACAATTCCTGCCCTTCCGGCAATGTATAGCATCTTTCAAGTTGCTTAGAATAGTCATTATAGTAATATCCACTTCGTTCTGGCACATTTAAAAAATATTTAAATTGACACACAGGAGCATATTTCGATATCAATATCTTCATCTGTTCCTCTTTTATTCCAGGAATAATTCGCATATACACGTCTGGATTAGGAACATTAGGAGATGCAAATATTACTGTCGGCAATTCTCTCATCTTACCAAGTTGCGTGAGAACTTTAAAATAATATGAACTTCTTCCACCACGAGAAGAAATTTTGTGTGCTTCATCTATAAAAAGAAAATCAACTCGAATGTTTTCTCGCTCTATCATCATATGCAGCAATCGCTCAGGTGTCATAATAAATATGAAATGATGATCTTGTTGCAACACAAGATCTCCAGACGCCGTAACAACACGATAATTTAATGCCTTTAGCTTATTCTGCAAAGCACCAATCATATTACTTCTAACTTCATTTATAAGTGCTTTGGTAGGAACAAGTATTGCAAAATTATCTGTAGAACCATTCTCTATCTGTTGTTGGATAAATGTCTGAACAACAAATGACTTTCCCATTGATGTAGGTCCTGAATAACTATAGAACTTCTCCTTCATCCCATAATAGACCTTCATTTGGTCATTAAAAAAATATTCCTCTTCTTTTCCAGGAATTAAATGTTCTTGTTTATCATATCCGTAAAATATACTATCTAGAAAATCTTCACTATGAAAACCTTCTATAGTCTTTGACATCAGACCACGATAATTTCCCACCGCTGATAAAACCGAACCTAAATAGTATTTTACAACTTCGTTCTTTGGATATAAAAGCCGCATCAAAATTGCTATCTCTTGTCCCCATAAGTGGTCCCTATCCGCTGTAGGCGTATATGAGGATTTTGCAAGAAGATCTGCAAAACGAAGTGCATCATTTATTGGTATATTACGTGGTCTTCGATCCGTATGAAAAAGCTTAATCGAATAATTATACAACAAATCACCATAGATTTCCTGCAAATAATCATTCTTATCTATTTCACGATATAACGCCTCCGCAAGGGTAGCATTTCTAGGCACTAAATTCATTAAATACCACCTCCTGAAAGCAGTTCTTGAATAATACTCGTTTTCTCATTTGACGCATCATTAAATGGTAATAGATAGAAATAAAAACTATATCCAGCTAAACCAGCATCCTGTATTTTCTTTATGATATAAGGCTGTACATTTGCTATATCTCTTTTTAATTGTTCCTTTATAGCCTCTCGATATTTTTGACTATCGGATTCAGGATTATCCAATTTTATTGTATATCCAAGAAATGCACCAAACGCCATATCAGGTTTATATGTACCATCTCTTTGTGGAGTCATCAGCTTAACCATATAATCTGTTGCGTCGGGGTCATATATAGTCCACTGTGTTGTATTATCAACCATCTGTAGTTCTGAGTCATAATTGCTTTCAACCGCCACTATCTTTTCAAATGCTCTATCTATTGCCGATTTTAAGTCACCGACAATATGAGATGCACCAAATACCAATTGATGAAATGGTTGTCCTGATTGATTAAGTGAAAGAAGATGTACTCCATCACTTTTACTGACAGTGTTCCTATTTGAACCATCAAGTTCTATTTTGCTCATAATTTTAGGTGCATCAAGTTCCTGCTCCAAAAATATATAAAGAAGGATTTCGCCAAGAACTGTGTCTGCACTTGCTCCATAGGTATTCATAAACTTGAGCATTGCTTGAGAACCAACTGCCGCTAAATTCTTTGTTCTATCGTACAATCTTTTAACTTGAGCCCTCGAAAATACATAACTACCAATGTTATTGATTATAAAGTCTTTCAATCCACCGAATCTAAACTTACAATTGGTCGGATCAAGATAAAAAACTGATGCCGTTGTTGGATTTGAAAGTGCTGATATTGTCACATCGGTAGCCTTAAGGAAAAGCCTGTCAAACGCAGGGTCTTTCAGTGTTCTTTTCAATGGAGACAATTGATCATTTTCTTCATGGGGAGATAGAAAGTAAACCCTTTCTGATGAATTGGTAAAGCCATCCACATAATCTTTACTAATCTCCTTAATACTTGCCTTTAATTTATCATTTTCAGTTTGGGTAATAGCATATGTTATTATGTTGGCAAGTGTCATTGCTTCATACAATGAATCCTGATTCAGAATGCTATTTTTCTCATATCCAGGAGTGACACCCACCAACGTAATATCACTAATGCTCATATCCTCACGTAAAACATCCTTTATGGCTAAGAATAAACACTCGTGTTTATCTTGATGTATCAATGGAATAAGCTTTTCTTCGATTCCCTTTGCCACAACATTGATATCAGCACTCCTTGCAGCCGTAAGCAATTCACCCGGAACAGCATCATGACCACTCTTTAAATGACTAGGTAATTCCTTATTATAGTTGTTAATATCCAAGCCATAGGTCGCAAAAATGCCACCACACACGGATTTAATTGTATCTGCACTACGTGTGCGACTTTGATAGATTAGGGTTATTATTGTCCCCAAGCATATCTGTTTCATTCCTACGACCTCCTCTTCGAGTCATTATAAGTTCATCATTTCAATATCCATCTTTCTTCCTGAAAGGTACAAATCATATGCCTTATCGGCTGGAATCAACCTTATTTTAATGTTTTGAAGTCCGAGATTAGAAAGTATTTCCATTCTAACTTCACCCTTATCTTCTATCTCACTGTTTTCTGTAGGGAGCAAAAAACAGTTCTTTACAGATGCAAATTCATGCTCTTCTATAAACTTTTGATACGCCAATTGATATAGATACTGTTTTGTAACAGATTCTATACCTGGCTGACCTGTCGGAGCGATACCTTTTTCCAACTGTGCGTTATAATATTTCGCATCAAATATAATGAACTGATACTGATTGTTCACTTTGCAGATTGATATAAGGTCTGGTATCAATGTATCTTTCGCAGTTTTTCCTGTAACAGTCCATAGTGGCTTTTCAATCAGTTCAATAAGTTTCTTCTTTCTGTCATATCCATCTTTTAATGGCACCGGAAGTTTGAGTACACCCAACGGTACATCTAATTGATTGTCCATAATATCAGCACAGATTTTTTCCCATACAAGATTAAAGCTATTAGTTCCAAAAAGTGACAGGCAATCTATATCAAAGAGACTGCCTCTTCGCTCTATATAGGCATACATCGTCTTCAGAACTAACTGCTTCCTTGTATTGAACTGTATGTTCAGTTCCTTTTCTATTCTGTATAAAATGTATTCTTTATCGCCAAAGTCATCCAACTCTTCATCTGTGAGATTAATCTCATCCATTTCAAATAAATCTAACAGTTTAGCATCTTTTAGTTCCCTAGATGCCATTGTTAATACACATTCGTGAAGTCTCTTGAAGTAATCAAAATCATTGGTTATCCTTTTACGGGTTTGTAATTCTACATAATACGGGCGATTATCAGATAACATAGTAAAAGTTTCATTTATGGTTTTATCCCATAATATTTCTCTAGAACCATTGCACTCGATAATCTCTTCCGTATTGCTATATACATTATTTTCAAAGTAATCCTGTAACAGAAACAATAATACGGCTAATAGATTGAAAGAGCTGCTTTCGCTACTGTCATTAAACATTCTGACAATCTGTTCTTTGGAATTATATTTTTCCAAGACCTTAATGACTTGCTGCAATTCATGTGTCGGCTCGTTTGCATGGAGTAAGTACTTTGGATAGCATTTAAGCACTCGCCCGGCAACAACGATTACACCCACAAATGTAAAAACATATAGGTATTCATTTTCACCGACTTCAACATCTGCAACCTCTATGTCTTCATCTAATAGATCAGCCATATTCTTTTGTACATCAGATGCCTTAACAGCTTTAAGCACTCCGAATTCCTTTAATTTTCTAATCAACGGAACCACTTGTTCTTCGCTGCACTTTAATTTATGACACAAATCCTTTTGTGTATAACGTTTCTGCTCTCGCACAAATTCAGAGATCATAAATCAGACCTCCTTAATCATTGGATTCACTAATCGGCACTCTATTCTCATCCACAGGGTGCTCATTTATAACCAAGTCCTGTATATCAACAGCATTTTGGATTCTGCTATTAAAAATACCAATTCCCTGTTCATCAAATGCCTCACAGATTTTAGAATATCTTGTATATCCTTTTGCACTGCCTTCGAACAGGCTTTGATGCTTCTGCTTTGCTGCATCATCAAATAAATACATAAGCACCTTATTCTTAAACGCATCGCAGAATAACTTAGAATCAATTTCTGTACCACCATCTTTAGGTATAACAATGCTCTTTGATATAAAATATGGTCCTAACTGCTTATCTTCGTTAATCTTTGCTTCAGCAAGAAATTCATTGATGGCTTTTCTAAGTTCATTCCATTCAATTCTCTGCTTTTCCTTAGAACCGATAGTAACAAACTTGCCTTGGAGTTCCTTGTCATTATCATCAATTCCAAGATAGGTAAAATCCCATCTTCTCTTAAATGCTGTATCCATTGGGAATACTCCCTGGTCAGCACTATTCATCGTTGCCCATATGAACATATTATCTGGAATCTTAATCTTGTTGTAATCTTCCGGTTTTCCTCCGAGTTCTTTTGCAAGATATTTTTTAATATCCTCTGTAGCCTGAATCGGATACTCACTTACAAAATTGCTACCCCTATCAAGTAGCTGAAAAACATCACCAAATACAGCAGCAACATTGGCACGATTAATTTCCTCAATAATTAGCAAAAATGGTTTGATATTATCTGTTCTGCTATTCTTCAACGCCTTAACATACATACGCATAAATGGACCTGGCACATATTCATATGAAATATCCTTCTTGCCACTTGATGGCTTTGAAAGATTTACATACGGACGGATGGCTCTTCCGTGATTACGTTCTGCATTGTTATCATCAGCAGTATCAGACCCATCCTTTTTTCTTGTCTTGAAATCATCATCTGTAAACAACCCCAGCAAAAATGGAAGTAGTGTTAATTTGCCATCCTTAAATTTATCATAGAGTAAATCATACTTTTCCTGTGCAGATATTGACTCATCTGTCAAAACAGTTAATGCTTCTTTTTCTGTTGCTAAAGAAATACTATCTGCCGAATCATCAACCATTACAGGCTTATATGTACCGACAAAATTTGCATAAGAATAATCTGGATGGAATGTTACACGCTCGTAATCATCTTCATTGTCGACTCCAAGTAATACTTCTCTATCATTGTTAATGGTGAAACTCTTACCTGTACCTGGAGCACCAAATAGAATTCTATTTCTAGGGAATGGTGATTCGTATCCTGTTTCAAAAGTTATTTTTTCAGATATGATATTATCTTCACTATCCTCATCATTTTCATTGTTTTTGAATTCGTAATTGACGTGCAACAGAATTACAAACTCTTTTAAATCATCATCTCTTACAAACTCAACGTCTGTTAGTTTTGGGACTGTAATTTTTCTAAAGATCTTGCTGAATATCTCTTCATCTGCTCGTACATACACTCTGCTTGCATCCATATATTTAGAGATATTTATGTTCATTTCTGATGGTTGCATACTCTGAATAGTGGCACATAATTCGTTCCATGTTTCAATACTAGCATCCTTGTACTTATTCATCTTTTGAAATACATACTCCATTTTCACTTCATGCATATATTCCAAAAGATTATCCTTATCAAATCTGAATTGATAATCCTCATCAAACTTATAAAACTTCTCTATTTCATCAATTTGACTTTTGGGACCAACAAATAATTTTGCTTCACCAGCACCCTTATCAGTTTCAAGTTTCATATTTTTAAATACAAAACTAGATGGCACTCCTTTTACGAATCTACTAAATTTCGACATATTATCACACTTCCTTATACAAGTTCATTTTCTTCTACCGAATCAAAAATTTGTCTCATGATGGCTATCAAAACATCCACCACAATTGAGTTTCCTGCCTGCTGATACATTGCTGTGTCTGAAACCACAATTTTAAAGCTATCACAAAATCCCATCAGTCTCAGGCATTCTCTCGGAGTTAATTTTCTTAACCTTCCGTTTGTGTGAACATAATTATCAACTCCTGCACGGTGCATTTTGTGCATCGTAGTCAGCAAAGGTCTAGCCACTTCTAAGTCAGTCTTTGGTCTAGAATAAAAATTTTTTGTTCCAGTAGCCATTACATACTTTTCTACTTTTTCAGACAGGAAATACTTTTCTAAATCTTCCATTGTTTTTTCCATATCTTTGTTCTCTTCTACAAACACAAAATCTCCATGCCAATTGAACTGTTGATTTTTCTTTTGACACAATGCTATTTCGCCATCTATCTGAGTATATCGCTTTGTAAGGTTCTTCTCACTGGTAACAAAATCAACGCCTTTCTTAGGCAGATAGTATGCTCCAGAAACATTATCCAATAATAAATCCTGCATTTTCTTTTCGAGTGGAATTGGTGTTGGAAATTGAAAATCTTTAATCAGATTAATATCATTCCTAAAACCTACAACAAACATTCTTTCTCTGTTTTGAGGTATTCCATAATCTCTCGCATTTAACACAGAAGGTTTTCCATTAAAGGTGTAGAACACCTTATATCCTAAATCTGCAAAAACTTCTTTCATTTTTTCCCAAGTACGTCCCTCATCGTTACTTAAGATAGCCTTCACATTTTCATATATAAACACTTTAGGTTGGATTTCATTTACTAGTCGTGCATACTCATAAAATAATGTTCCTCTTGTATCCTCTAATCCTCTCTGCTTTCCAACCAAGCTAAAAGACTGACATGGACTTCCCCCAACAAATAAATCCACTTGACCAGCGTATTGTTTGCCATCGAGAAATGCCACGTTCCAATGAAAATCTTTGTCTTCTATATCATAATTAGCCATGTAGCTCTGTTTAACTTTGTTTTGTGACTCTTTTCCAGCGTATAAATTATCAACAAATTTTTTTCTTTCCGAATAATCCTCAAGCTGTTTTAATTCAATATTGGTATCCAAATAAAACAACTTATCATGGATCATTTCTAGTCTTTCAGAAAGATCCTTTCCTGCTTTTATAAGCCTCTTTATATCAGAGTTATACAGCTCAACTATCATTTTTATTGATTTTGAATCATACTCAATTTCGTCACCATCTAATGTAAGAGCCACTCGTAGGACAAAGAATAACTTAGCTTTATCACTAGCTTTAATATTTCTAAGTTTTAGTAACTCTTTATATTTCTTCTTTTTAGATGCCGTAGAAATTTTAAGTGCCTTTTCAAGTACATTCTCGGCTTCATTCACAGCATCATTTATTGTAGCCCTGTCGTTTTCATTTACCTTGAGTTTTTCTCGTAGTTTATTTAATTCGTCCTCAACCCCCACCAGCATAGTATCAAGCTGTGCGGCATAATCTACAGATTCTTCATCTGATATATCTGAATTAAATGACTTAATCTTTTTCTTAAGTTTCTTAAGTTCAGATTCTATTGCGTCTATGTCTATATCTATCTTGGGCATTTCCAATTTAACATCGCCATTATCACACGCAAATACAATCTTATGTTCAATATTCATTCTATCCAGGGCGTGTTCAATAGCCCCAATTCCACTAAATACTGTAGCCAGTCTTAACATAAAAAATCTCCTTAAACTTATTCTGCGCTTTTTCCGCTCTTGACCCATTCATCAAGTTCGTCTTTTTTAAACTTCCACAAGCGTCCTATTTTGTGGGCAGGAATTCCATTATTCTTTTTAATCCATTCTCGAATTGTTGTCGCTTTTACGCCAAGATACTCAGCAGCTTCATCTGTATTAATCCATTTATCTTCTATTATCTTATTCATGCATTCACCTCTTCACTTTTAAAAGCAAATTGTTCCTATAGCATTATACATCATTTTTCGTCTTTTTTCAATACTTGAGGTTCTTTTATATCAGTTTATATCAGTTTATTAAGATGAACTTAATACTTAATCCTTTTTATAGACGTTTTCAATCAGTTATACTCTCGCACGCTCCTACTCAAAATCAAAAAAATAAGACCCCAAACAGGTCTATTTTTCACATCAATCCTATCAACTCAACTATCCCATTTTCATTCCGTCAACTCAACCCTATGAGAATTTAACCGTTGATATGTTTCTTAACACTCAAAGAAGTGGAATTTTGAGGCTCCGTTAATTTATCCCGAAGCACTCAAAATCCCTTTATTTCAAGCCTTTTCTCGCCATTTACTTCTGTACTTTTGTGAGCAAACAGACACTCTCCACATGCCCCGTCCCTGGGAACATATCCACGCAGCACACTTTCTTAACCTTGTAGCCTCTTGCCTCGAAAATCTCAATGTCCCTGGCAAGGCTTGTAGGCTTGCAGGAAACGTATACTATCTTGTTGACGCCAAAATCGATGATTTTGTCTATTGCCTTAGGGTGGATGCCATCCCTTGGAGGGTCAAGAACGATCATGTCGGGCTTGTCCTTGATATCGTCTATTACTTTAAGAACATCGCCGGCTATGAATTCACAGTTGTCAAGACCGTTAAGGCGGGCGTTTTCCCTGGCGGCAACAACAGCCTCCTCAATGATTTCAACACCAACAACCTTTCTTGCGACTGGTGCAAGAATCTGGGCGATGGTGCCGGTACCGCTGTAAAGGTCGAATACAACCTGGTTGTCTATTTCTCCTACAAATTCCCTGGTTTTGGTGTAAAGCACCTCTGCTCCAAGAGAGTTTGTCTGGAAAAAAGAAAACGGTGTTATTTTGAACTTAAGACCGAGAAGTTCCTCGTATATGTAATCCTTGCCGTAAAGGACTTTAGTTCCCTCATTAATTACCGCGTCTGCAAGGGAATCGTTTACGGTATGTAAAATTCCGTTAAGAGTTCCCCTGTAATCTGCTTTTTTCAAAAGTTCAACATACTCGGAAAGGTCAAAATCAATCTGTGTGGATGTGATGATATCAATGATTATCTCGCCTGTTTTGTATGCCTTGCGGACAAGAAGATTGCGAAGGTAGCCCTCGTGTGTCATTTTGTGATAAAAAGGGAGTTTCTTTTCATTAAAATAATCCACGGTAATCTTGAGAATTTTACTGTAATCCTCGTCTATATTTCTACAGCCGGTAACCGTTAAAATATCATAAAAACTGTTCTTTTTGTGAAGTCCCAAAGAAAGTGGGCCGTCCTTAAACTCATCACCAAAAGTAAATTCCATTTTATTTCTGTAGGCTGTTGTTACAGGACTGCCTGTAATACCTAAAAACTCATAATCGGAACAGACATTGTCAATGAGTTTTTTAACCTGGCCTTCTTTGATTGCAAGCTGGTTCTCATAAGATACCGACTGATATGCACAACCGCCGCAGACACCGAAATGAGGGCAGATGTCCGTAACGGACTCAAGGGGTGATTTTTCAAGCACCTCCAACAATCTGCCTTCGTATTTGCCGCTTCTTTTTTTATTAATCATAAAACGGATATTCTGTCCGGGAATTACATTCTTGACAGTAACCGTACCATTTTCACATTCAACTTTTCCTTTATTAGGGAAATTAACTTCAGTAACTTTTCCCTCGTATATTTCACCTTTTTTCATTCATATCTCCTTTTTTGTCTTTTTTCTGTTTGAAAACAGGGCAAAAAATATAATGGCAGTTCCTCCAACAATGAGAATTAAATCCATTATCAATTCAAATGCTTTTATTTCTTTGACTATAATAATTGTCGTGTCAATAAAAAGAATTACTATTATCGTCATAACGCCGACAAACGAAATTATTTTGGACACTCTGAGTTTTGGCTTGATTATCATCATAATGATGCCAACGATAAGTGGAGATAATGCAACTAATCTCTGCCAGTTTCTCCATGTATCATTGCCTCCAAGGAATCCTGAGATAATCTTCGTCTTTGATACAATAAGAAAAATACCGGCAACAAGCATAACCAGACCGCTTATAACTTCTATCAGTTCATTTCTAGCTTTGTGATTCATTCGTCCTCCAATTGTTTATATAGTTAATGGGATAAATTCTATTATATAACGTGCAAAAAAAGAGGTGGCCGGATGTTCCACCTCTTTTCACTTTAGCAAAGATTATTCTTCTTCGTCTTCGTAATCATCTTCAAAATCATCTTCATAATCTTCAAGATAATCAGGTTTAAAATATTTGCAAAGCGCAATTACGGCACCTGCAACTGCTGCAATTACTCCAATGATTGCGAAAATTTTTAATAATTTATTCTTAGATTTCTGTTCTTCCATAATCTAAACCTCCTATTAAATAGTATAGATAATATTATAGATATATTTTACCACTATTTTATACATATTTCTATAGTTAATTCCTTAAATTTTAACTAATTTTGCAAAACCGGCAAACATTTTCTTTCGTCCTGCAGTATCAAAATCAACTGTTACCTCGTAGTCCCTGCCACCGTTAATCATATCCGCAACCGTTCCTTCACCGAATTTTATGTGGCGTACCCTGTCTCCTACGACATAATCAGGGGCAGAATCAGTCTTTTTATCAAAAACGGTATTGGAAATTGCCTCTCTTTGGTAGGAGTTAAATGCAACCTGTCCACGTTTTCTTACAGGCAGCTCCATGTGGTCTTTTCCCGTAATAGAGGAAAATTCTGAATTTTTTTTCAACATCTGTGCACTTTCAGCAAGAAGTTCTTTAGGGATTTCTCTTACAAATCTTGATGTTCTGTTCATCTGGGTCTCACCGCGCACAGTCCTCATCCTTGCAGCACTCATAATAAGTGTTTCTTTTGCTCTCGTAATTCCCACATAGCAGAGTCTTCTTTCTTCTTCAATGTCGGACTCGTCACCTGTAGAAATGCTCATATAGCTTGGGAAAAGCCCATCTTCCATTCCTGCCAGATATACTATAGGAAATTCAAGACCTTTTGCACTATGTATTGTCATAAGTGAAACCATATCATTATTTTCATCAAGGTTATCAATATCCGCAACGAGGGCAACTTCTTCAAGGAAGCCTGAAAGTGACGGTTCATCCACCGTTTCTTCATACTGAACGGCTTTTGAAATCAGTTCGTCTATATTCTGGCGTCTTTCCGTTGCCTGTTCATCAGATTCGCTTTCGGCATCAATGTAGTCACTGTAGCCCACGGTTTCGATTATCTCTTCAATTAATTTTCCCACACTAATATACTGGGATTTGGATTTTAAAACTTCTATCTGGGTTACGAAGCCTTCCACCTTCGATACGGCTCTTTGCAGGCCCGGTACTTCTTTTGCCTGTCTTAGAGCAACATAAAAAGTGATATCGTTTTCGTATGCGTAATCATCTACTTTCGCGACAGAGGCTGCCCCGATTCCACGTTTCGGTACATTAAGAATCCTTTTAACGGCAAGGTCATCCCTTGCATTGTCAATTGTCTTTAAATAAGCAAGAATATCTTTTATCTCTCTTCTTGCGTAGAAATTTATGCCGCCGTATATCCTGTATGGAATGTTTTTTTCTATAAGTTTTTCTTCCAGGGAACGTGATTGTGCATTGGTTCTGTAAAGTATGGCAAAATCACTGTAATCTTTTCTATCATGGAGATGTCTGTGGGCAATATCCTCTGCTATGCCTCTCGCCTCTTCATATCCATTTTCATAAATGTTAAAAATGACTTTTGTTCCGTCTTTAACTGATGTCCAAAGTCTCTTGTCTTTACGTCCCGCATTGTTTTTGATGACTTCGTTGGCTACATCGAGGATTTTCTGGGTTGATCGGTAATTCTGCTCCAGTTTGATGATTTTAGCGTCGTTAAAATATTTTTCAAAATCAAGGATATTATTTATATCCGCTCCTCTGAATTTGTAAATTGACTGGTCATCATCACCTACCACGCAAAGATTACCGTGGCCTCCTGCCAGCAGTCTTATAAGGTTAAACTGTGCCCTGTTGGTATCCTGATACTCATCAACCATTATATATCTGAAGCGTTCCTGATAATATCTTAATACTTCTTTATCTTCGTTAAAAAGTTTTACCGTAAGGCCTATAATATCATCAAAATCCACCGCATTATTTTTCTTAAGCTGTTCCTGATATTCCCTGTAGATTTCTGCCGTTTTCATGGTATTGTAATTGCCGCCCGAGCTTTGATACATGTCATCCGGAGAAATAAGATTGTCCTTTGCATTGGAAATAACAGATAAAATAGTTCTGTCCTTGTACTGTTTAGGATCAAGGTTTTTTCTTTTTAATATATCTTTTATGACGCTTTTCTGGTCATCCGTATCATAAATGGTAAAATTATTGTCATATCCTATTCTGCATATATATCTTCGCAGAATCCTTACACAGGCAGCATGAAAAGTCATAATCCATGCTGAATCGGCGCCCATTCCCACCAGTCTGTCAACTCTTTCTTTCATCTCTTTTGCCGCTTTATTGGTAAAAGTTATCGCAAGGATATTGTAGGAGTTCACACCTAAATCATCTATAAGATGGGCAATCCTGTGGGTAAGCACACCTGTTTTTCCTGAGCCGGCACCCGCAAGAATCAGAACGGCACCTTCTGTTGTAAAAACGCCTTCTTTCTGTTGTTCGTTAAGCTTGTCATATATGCTCATATTTTACGTTCTCCTCGTAATCATCTTGCAGCGGCGAGTCGCTCCTCATCTCGCCTGGTGGCTCGATGATTAGCGGTCATCAAATATAAAATGATACAAAGTCCTTAATTCAAGCATTGGGCTTTGTATCATTTTACATTTTACTCGTCGCCATAACAAAATGGGAGCCCGCCGGGCTCCCGATTCAAAGGCTGCTGCCTCTTAATTGATGTCTTATGTAATATAACTACATTCCCATTTTAGCTTTAATAGCTGCTAATTCATCATCAACCGCAGGTGAAGAAACTGTGTATTTATCCTTAAGGTTCTCAACTGTATTGTCTCTGCCTGACTGATTAAGCTCTGCCATTGCGTTAGCTTCATCTAACATCTTATCTGCCTTAGCTTCAATCTTATCAAAAGCTGAAAGATTCTTGTCTGCTCCGGCAACACTTGCTCCAATCTTATTGACTGTCTGCTGTGCCTTGGCAACTTTAATCTTAGCCTTGATTGTATCTCTTCTGGCATTAAGAGTGCTGATATCATTAACAAGCTTATCATGCATCTGACGCATCTTGTCAGCATTGTCTGCCGCAAGAGTGTATGTCTGCTGTAATGCCTGCTGCTTAGTTACAAGAGTCTGCTTCTGTTCAAGGAACTTCCTTGCATCCTCATCATTACCGGCAACTACTGCCTTCTCGGCATACTTCTGAAGTTCATCAATCTGTGCATTGCATGCATCCAGTTCTCTCTTGGCTCTCTGTTCATCAGCCATAACTGATGCTGTCTCCTGCTTAACCTTACCAAGGTCACTTTCGAGATTTCTGAGATACTGGTCTACCATCTTCTCAGGATCTTCCATCTTGTCAAGCAATGCATTAATGTTAGCTGACATAATATCTTTGAATCTTGAAATAATTCCCATCTAACTGTACCTCCACACATTAATTAGTTATTTCCGTTAAATTATAACCTATATAAAATAAAATGTCACTAAAAATTTATTAATGACCTGATTATTCGTCTTTTTTTTCTTCGTCAAGGCGTTTAAAAACCATATCATATCCGTCACAGCCATAATTAAGGGAACGATTTACCCTGCTTATAGTTGCAGTGGATGCCCCGGTAGCTTCCGCAATATCAATATATGTCCTGTTTTCCCTAAGCATCTTAGCTACTTCATATCGTTGCGAAATTGTCTCTATTTCCTTAACGGTACATATATCCTCAAAAAAAGCATAACATTCCGATTTATCTTTCAGACAAAGTATAGCTTCATACAAATGATCTACCTGACTGGTTCTTACATTTTTGCTCATAATGTCCACCTGTTTCTAACTTTTTTACTACATCAGTTTAACACTTTAAAGCATTTTAGTCCAGTATAAATTTATGGATTACCTCTACGATACCATCCTCGTCATTTGTAGGAGCAACGTAATCTGCAGCTTCTTTTACCACATCTTTGGCATTGCCCATTGCAACACCAAGTCCTGCATATTCTACCATTGTTTTATCGTTATAACCATCTCCGAATGCCATAAGTTCATCCCTGTCTACCCCGAGAATGGCTAGCAGTGCTTCAAGAGCCTTTCCTTTATTAACATCCTTTGGCAGGATTTCAAGGAAAAAAGGTTCCGATCTGTATACGTCAAGATTATTGTGAAGTTTATCATATACATCTTTTTCAACCTCGGCAAGATAATCTCCGTCTCCTGTCATAAGGAACTTATTAACTTCAAAATCCAGATACTCATACAGATTGTCCACTTTCTTCTTAGGTAATCCGTTAAGTCTTGCTTCAATATCAAGATATTCGTCATCTATATCTTCAGAGATAACGGTCTCACCCTGATATGTCAGAAGATTAACGCCGTGTTTCTTAGAAAGTTCATATATTTCCTTGTAATATTTTTTTGGTACCTTTACATCATAAAGTACCTTTTCATCGGCGCAGGACATTATATACCCTCCGTTTAACGAAAGAATATAACCACCGTTTTCCTTAAGGTGAAGTTCCTCTGCATATCCTCTTAATCCCTTGACAGGACGGCCTGATGCGATAAGAACCTTGCAGCCTTTGTCCATTGCAGCAAAAATAGCTCTCTTGGTCTCTTCCGTAATTATTTTCTGAGAGTTGGTTAATGTACCGTCAATATCAAATGCCAGAATTTTGTATGCCATTATTTTTTCCTCATCACAATTTCATTTTTTTCAAATCCATATTCTATCAAATAAAATAAAATAATTCAAGTAAATGAGTGTTTACAAAATAAGCAAAAGGTTTATACTGTTATAAGATAAATATTAAGGAGGCAGAGCTATGCCCGGATTTGTAACACATCATATTTTTGGAATTAACGCATTTCATGGTTTACCTAAAGGAAATGCCAAGGATATTATAAGAAAACACAATAAAGCTTATTCACTTGGGCTTCAGGGACCCGACCTGTTTTTTTACTTTCTTCCCACTTCATCAGGTCTTTTTCCTAATATTGCCAACAAAATGCATAAGGAAAATACAGGCGAATTTTTTAACCAGCTTATAATTGCCTGCTCAACAATAAAAGAACTTGAAGACTATGAGACCTGCAACGCATATATCCAAGGCTTTATAGGCCACTATCTGCTGGATTCGGCTATTCATCCTTATGTATACTGCAGGGTAACCACAAAGCCTGACAAAGAAGTTCTCGGTGTGCATTTCGGTCTTGAAACGGATATTGACCGGGAAGTCCTCATGCATTACAAAGGCATGAGCTTAACTGAACTGAATCACAAAAAAGCAATAGATATCACACCAAAAGAACAGGATGCCATTGCAAGGCTTCTTCACAAGGCAATTTTAGCTACATACGATATTGATATTTCCATAAGAATGATTAAAGCGGCCGTTATATCATTTAAGATTGAAAGCAGCATAATTATGGATAAAAAAGCCAATAAGCACAAGGTAATCAGTAAAATCGAGGATATGACGTTCCATCATCCATTTTTATCCCCTCTTCTGATTAACGATGTAACCCATTCTAAGGATTCCTGCAATGAAGCTCACGAAGAGTGGTATAACCCATGGGATGACACAATCACCTCCACCCAGTCCGTTTTTGATATTATGGATGGTAAAATCCCTAAATATGTGAATTCCATAGAACTTATGGACTGCGCATTACTGAATTCCTACAACAGAATACCGGACAATTCCCCTGCGGTTCTTAAGGAACTTGGCAACCTTTCATATACAAGCGGTCTTGACTGCACTATCCCTTTAAAAAGATAAAAAATCACCGTGATAAGCCTCACAAAGACTAATCACGGTGTTATTTTTTACATATATTTTTTCATTGTATCATTGATAAGTGCGCCGTCTTCAAAATAATTAATTCTCATAGACGCTTTAACTTCTTTAAGGGTCTCTGCAGCTGCTTTCTGTGCTTCCTCACTGCCTCTCTTTAAGATATCATACACCTCAGGAATATTCTTTTCCCAGTATTTTCTTCTCTCCCTTATCGGAGCCAGTTCTTCCTGCATTACATTATTAAGGAACTTCTTTACTTTGACATCTCCAAGTCCGCCTCTGCGGTAATGTGCCTTTAACTCATCAAGGCTGGCATAATCAGGTAAAAATTTTGCAAAATGCTCATCCTTACAGAAAGCATCAAGATAAGTAAATACCGTATTGCCTTCAACCTGTCCCGGATCTTCAACTTTAAGGTGGTTAGGATCGGTATACATAGACATAACCTTCTTGCGTACATCTTCTTCTGTGTCTGCAAGATAAATACAGTTGCCCAGAGATTTACTCATCTTAGCCTTGCCGTCCGTACCCGGAAGTCTTAAACAAGCCTTGTTGTCAGGTAAAAGAATCTGTGGTTCGACAAGTGTCTCACCGTAAATTGTATTAAATTTATTAACGATTTCCCTTGCCTGCTCAAGCATAGGCATCTGGTCTTCTCCTACAGGAACCGTTGTTGCTTTAAATGCTGTAATATCAGAAGCCTGACTGATAGGATAGCATAAAAATCCGGCAGGAATTGTCCCGCCAAAGCCTCTCATCTCTATCTCACTCTTGATTGTAGGATTACGGTGAAGTCTTGCTTCCGTAACCAGATTCATATAATAAAAAGTTAATTCCGTAAGTTCCGGAACCATTGACTGTATAAATATAACTGATTTTTCAGGGTCAATACCACATGATAAATAATCAAGTGCTACTTCCACAATGTTCTCCCTGATTTTGTCCGGATTATCGTAATTATCTGTCAATGCCTGGGCATCTGCAATCATTATATAAATTTTATCATATTCTCCGGAGTTCTGTAATTCAACTCTTCTCTTAAGTGAACCAACGTAATGACCGATATGAAGTCTTCCGGTTGGTCTGTCACCTGTTAAAATAATCTTACTCATTGCCTGTTACCTCTAAAATATTTATAGTATTAATTTTATAGTATGTTAAAAAAAAGTCAAGCAAAAGAGCATTATGGTCTTGGCATTTCCTTATCCTTGATTGCATGGACAAGAAAATATATCCAGATTACAGCAAATACAACATCCCATATATTTCTTATAATGTTAAAAACAATAATTCTAGGCAAAATATTCAGCAGAATACATATTGCAAGATTAATAACAAAAACTATTCCCTGATATAAAACAACCTGTCCTTTGTATATATTCTGTTTTACAAATGCAATTATCGAAGGTATAAATCCAATTATTATACTAAGTATTACTCCAAACGCATTCCATCCTATTAAACGTGACATCTCTATCCTCCGTATATAACAAGGGCCACATTGAAGTGGCCACATGCATATTATTCTGTTGTTGTAGATTTTGACTTGTAGTAGTCATCAAAAAGCTTATTAACCGCATCCAGTGTTTCACTGCAGATTGACGGAAGCTTACCGCCCCATGTCTTTTCTGCCTGTTCATAACCCTTCTTAACAGCCGCCTGCATTTCCTTCATCTTATCAACGTCATCACCTGCGAGAGCCATGGCAAAATCAAACATTCTCTCCGATGTCTGCTTGACTCCGTAATAACCGTCCTCGGAAATGTCAGCCTGTGCCTGTGCCTTAGTCTGTGCATCCACTGTGAACTTCCCACTTGAAAGCATCTTCCAGATACTGTCATAAGTAGCACCCTGATTATTAAACATCTTCTGTACAAGACTTGTAAGCTGGTTCTGTCTGTCTTCCTGGTCCTGCTTAAGCTTCTGCACAAGAGCTGCTCTGTCGCTCTCACTCATCTTGCTTATTGAGTATGTAGCACTTGACTTAACTTCTGATTTCTCATATACCGCAGCCTTATCTTCCTTAGACTCAGATGATTTCTTCTCTGCTGTCTTTGAAGAAGAATAGTCTGAATACGTATTTGTAGATGATACACTACCTGAAACATTAACGTCCATATATGACCTCCTTGTATTATGTGTGCAAATCCTTTTGCCTGTTATACTCTTTATATCGGTTCAGGTTAAGATTTAATTAACTCTATCTGTTATCAATTTTTTCGGGATACATATCATGGTTTGCCATTCTGTCTCCGGCAATCCTCTCCCACTTTGTTCCGGGCTTTCCGTAGTTGCAGTAAGGGTCAATGCTTATGCCTCCTCTTGGAGTAAATTTGCCCCACACTTCTATATATTTCGGTTCCATAAGTTTAATCAGGTCTTTCATGATTATATTAACACAGTCTTCATGAAAATCGCCGTGATTTCTGAAGCTGAAAAGATAAAGCTTCAGTGATTTGCTTTCCACCATTCTTACATCAGGTACATAAGATATTGTTATGGTTGCAAAATCAGGCTGTCCCGTTATAGGACAAAGACTTGTAAATTCAGGGCAGTTAAATTTGACAAAATAGTCATTGTCCTGATGTTTGTTAATAAATGTTTCAAGCACCTCAGGTGCATAATTATCGGCATATTTTACCTTCTGGTTTCCTAAAAGGGTTACGCCTTCTGTTTCTTCTTTGCTTCTGCCACTCATATTCATTCTCCTAAAACCGGGTCTTTTACATTATTTGCTTCAAATGCTTTCATCCTGTCTATACATGTGCCGCACTTCATGCAAGGCTTATCCCCGCCCTCGTAACAGCTCCACGTAAGCTCATAAGGAACTTTAAGTTCCAATCCTTTTTTAACAACCGTTGCTTTATTCCATGTAACAAGGGGTGCCTCTATCTTAAGCTGCCTGCCGCTTCCTTCATAAACAGCGGTATTCATGGCATTATAAAATGCCTCACTACAATCAGGATAAGCATTGCCCGCTGCGTCATCCGCATGTGCCCCGTAATATATAACATCACATTTTTTTGATAAAGCAATACTTGCCGCTGTTGCAAGAAAAAGTCCGTTTCTGAAAGGTACGTAAGTTGACACAGGCTTTCCGTCAGTCTTTTCAAGCTGTTTAGCATAACTTTCATGTGGGATTTCTTCTGTTGAATGTGACAAAAGTGAACAATCGCTGTCCTTAAAAATAAGCGATAAATCTATTGCCAAATGTTCAACTCCGTAATATTTTGCCACTTTTGTTGCAGCTTCAAGTTCTTTTGTATGTTTCTGTCCGTAAAATACAGATAAAGATACTACATTTTCTTTGCCGTATTTATCAACGGCCATGCCAAGGCATGTGGTAGAGTCAACTCCACCGCTTGATAATACCAATGCTCTCATAATTTCTCCTTTCTTAATCTGCAGGTCTGTTATTAATTCCCATAAGGAATTTCATCTGAAGTAGTTTATCCTTTGAAAATTCGCCTCTGAATGTTGTGGTAACGGTCTTACTGTTATTCTTTTTTATACCTCTTGCTGTCATGCAGCTGTGACAGCCTTCAATATACACGGCAATGTCTTCCGACTCCGTTACCGTTTCCATAATTTCTGCTATGTCGCTGCCAATCTTTTCCTGCAGCTGCAGACGTTTACCCACCATATCGGCAATTCTTGCGATTTTGCTTAAACCGATTACTTTACCGTTGGGAATATATGCTACGGAAACTTTCACATCATACATGAGGGCAAGATGATGTTCACAATAACTGAAAATATCAATATCTTTTACCAATACCATATCTTTACTGTCGGTTATGGTATCAAGTCCCTGTTCAAAAGTCTTATTAAACATTTCTGCGATTTCTTTGTTGGAATAATTCATCCCCTCAAAGACCTCTTCATACATCTTTGCCACTCTTTCGGGTGTGTCCTTAAGGCCCTCCCTGTCCGGATCATCACCTAATGCAATAAGTATTCCTCTTATATGCTCTTTAATTGCTTCTCTATCAATAGCCATTTCTGCCTCTTTTCCTGTTACACGCCTTTTTTATCCGGATCCCAGATAAATTTATGGAGCTGCAGCTGTAACCTAACTTTATTCATTTTTCTTTCTTTCATAAATTCTACTATGTCAGCAGGATCTATATTCCCGAAAACAGGACTTATATATACTTTTGTTCTTTTGCAAAGGTCATATTTTTGTATGATTTTTTCTGCTTTTTCCAAATCCTTAATACTTCCCGATACAAATTTGACGGTGTCAATGTTCCTTAATATTTCAAAATTTCCAAGGCACATCTGTTCCTCCATCCTGCTTGTTGGAAGTTTATAATCCATGGTAAAACTTATATTTTTGCACACCGGCAGGTAAGGTTTCAGGTCCACACTTCCATTTGTCTCAATTTCAACGGATAATTCCTTATCGTTATCAAGAATTTCCAACAATATTGCCATATCCTTACGGAACAATGGTTCTCCTCCTGTAATAGTTACATTACGGATTCCTGATTTTTTAATAAGGCCGTATATTTCATTTTCATCCATGATTTCAAAGGATGCATCTCCTTTATTTGCCCATTTGGTATCACAATAAGAGCAGTCAAGGTTACAGCCTTTAAGTCTTAAGAAAAATGCAAGTTCACCTGCTTTTCTTCCTTCACCATTAATACTTACAAATGTTTCAACAACTTTATATTCTGCCATATCATTCTCCGTATACGGCACAGTTGTTTGGTGTCTCATATACGGACACACATTTTACCTGATAACCTTTTTCAATTATTCTGTCATAAAAATATTTTGAAAAATTTTCTGCTGTTGAGCGGAAATCAAGTTCAACAATCCTGAAGCCTTCATCTTTAAGTGCATTATAGGTATTTTCTTTTAATGAATTTTTTTCTATTATCAGACAATGTTCAAAATAATCTACTTCTTTTTTTATTGTCTCTTTTAACTCATCAAAATCAATTAACATCCCTCTTGTGTGGCTGTCTTTTTTCAATGCATCACCTTGAATTTCGACAACTACTCTCCAACGATGTCCATGTATATTGCTGCATTTACCCTCATATCCTTTAAGGAAATGAGCTGCATCAAAACTGTGTTCAGATATTAACGAATACATATTTGCCTTCTTTCTTAATATTAAAACTATAAATAAAAGGGACAGCAGAGCTGTCCCTTTGGGAGCCCTGGTTTTATTTATAGACAGGATGGTACAAACGAACTGTCTTAAAATATATTAATTATAAATCTGTGAATCTGCTTTTGTGCGTGGTACAAAACATCCCGCTACCGTAAATACAAGCCCAAGTCCTGCAACTATGGCAGTAAATAACGTAAATGTGGTAACTACAGAATCCTTAAATATGCTGACCAATGCAGCCAGGTTATGGTCAACACCCTTAATTGCTGACATTGAAACAGTTGCGATTGAAAATGTCGTCACTGCACTTAACAGGCCTACAATAAGGAAAGGTATTCCGATATGTAATAAAAGTGCCTTAACATAATGTCTGTTTACAATAACAACTCCTATAATCATTAATGCCAGTATTACGGCTGTAATCATAAATGCAAGTGATGAAAAAACTTTTCCTGCTATATCAAATTCCTCAAGAAGGGTTCCATTGTTAATCTGCTCTATTGTGCTTTTAACATTGCCATTCTCAAATGCACTTTCTATCACTGACATATCAGCATCGGAAAGCTTAATGTCTTCCATGCCTTCAACATTTGTATCTTCAAGTAAACCGGCTATATCCTGTGGTGTAAAGGATATATCGCCTTTTCCGTTAACAATTGCGTCTGCTGTATCCTCAAGCAATCCTTTAAAATATGGTGAAAGGTCTTTTTCCACAAATTCGTCAAAAGTATCCCTCGGAATTTCTTTAATATCCTTCATCTCACCAATTTTTTCATAAAGATAATCAGACATTGACTCATCATCATCTGTACTTTCAAAAAGGATATCGGATGATAATTTACTAAAGTCAAGCCTTGATGCCATTTTCCTAATATTATCAGCTTTCATTAAATGTTTAAATGCTGACATTCCAAGAAGAATAAATAAAAAAATAGCAATGAAAAAACTGAGTATAACTGAACCGGCTATTTTTCCGCCTGACCTTTTAATATATCCCGGATTATAATATTGCCGGTTATCATTATTGTTTTCAGAATAATAGTCCATTCAATTCCTCCTCTATCTGACAAATTTAGCTCTCAGTCTGGTAACATTCTCGTCATATACTTTCTGCTGTTTTGCTCTTTTTGCAGCAGCTTTGACCTTGTCAGCCACCTGTTCAAAAGGCATAACACTTGCATCTTCCCTCTCATCCACTCTTATAAGATGATATCCGAATTTAGTCTTTACAGGTCCTAGAATCTTATTGAGTTCTCCGTTAAATGAAGCATCCTCAAATTCCTTTACCATCTGTCCTTTACCAAAAGTACCGAGACTTCCTCCGCTCTTTCCGGAAGGACATGTAGAATATTCTTTTGCCGCATCTTCAAAGCTCTTGCTGCCATTTTCAATTTCGGATTTAATTTCGTTACATCTGTCCTCAGAATCAACAAGAATGTGACTTGCACTTACAGAAGCTGCTCTTCCAAACTGTTCCTTATGGTTCTCATAATAATCTTTAACTTCTTCATCAGTGACATCCACATCATTGATTATCTCAGCCATTGCCAACTGTCCCAGCACGTCTCTTCTTACAACACTAAGTGTATTCTTATACTCTTCTGTATCATCAAGGTGCTTTTCTTCACCCTCCATCGCAAAAAGAGAAATCTCTTCAAGTCGTGATTTTACCTGATCCCTGAATGCCGGAACGTCTTTATACATCTGCTGTTCAGGTGCAAGTGTTGCTATATACTGGTCAATCTCTTTATCTGTTATATTATAATTTCCTATCTGCATTATACCATTTCCTTATTCTTATTATAAAAGGTGTGCCCTGAGTTCTTCACCTGAAGCCTTGCTTAAATAAGCAGGTGCTATATCAAAAACTGTCTTACAGCCGTTGACGCCTTCCTTATGGAGTCTGTTAATTGCTCTGGCATATGCAACTATGACAGATGATGTAAATTCCGGATTGGAATCAAGTTTAAGACTGTATTCTATAATGTGCTTATGTTCACCGTTCCATCCTGTTATGCCGCTTCTGAATACAAAACCTCCGTGTGGAATACCACTGTGGTTGGCCTTAAGTTCTTCTTCCGAAATAAAATGCACTGTTGTATCATAATCTGCAAAATAGTTAGGCATATTCTTGATTGTCTCTTCAATCTTATTAAGGTCAGCCCCTTCTTCTGCAACGACAAAGCACTCTCTTATATGTTTCTGTCTTGTTGTAAGTTCAGGATTCTCGCCGTTACGGACTGCCTCAAGTGCTGCTTCAACAGGAATTGTATACTGCTTTCCGTCCTTAACTCCTTCAACTCTTCTTATTGCATCAGAATGTCCCTGGCTTACGCCCTTACCCCAGAAAGTATAATCCTTACCCTGTGGAAGAATCGCATTGGCATATAACCTGTTGAGTGAAAACATTCCCGGATCCCATCCGCACGAAATAAGTGCCGTATGTCCGCTTTCCATAGCTGCCTTATTAACATTGTCAAAATGTTCAGGTATTCTTGCATGTGTATCAAAACTATCTATTACGTTAAAATATTTTGCATATTCCGGAGTCTGTACAGGTAAGTCCGTAGCGCTACCTCCGCAAAGAATAAGAACATCAATTTCATCTTTATGTTCTAAAATATCTGAAACCGGATATACCTTAACTCCTTCTGTCAATACTTTAACCGTATCCGGATTACGCCTTGTAAATACTGCTGCAAGTTCCATATCATCATTCTGCTTTACGGCACATTCTATTCCTCTTCCGAGGTTACCGTATCCAAGTATGCCTATTCTCATTGTAATGCTCCTTAAATCATATAATTAAATAATAAACCTGAATTGTAATTATTAGAAAAATTACCAACATTTGTATATGTATTAGCTTTGTTCATTTCACTCTTTATGGAAAATTCAATCATTGACGAATTAACGCTTAATGAATAACCATAACTTCCTCTGTCATTTAATAAAGATTTTACTTTAGTCATATCGGATTTCATAAATGTATCCTTGTTAACCGTAAGCATATTGTTATCGTCTGCCGTAATTCCGATTGACGCTAACATTTTGGAATTAATAACCGTATTGTTCATCATATTGGTAGCCGCTGTATTAACGGATGACGAGTCCGTATCCTTGGCTTCCTTAATAACATTGTTATAATTCTTAATAAAACTGCTTACTGCATTGTAAATCTTATCTGCATCGTAATTTCCGTCCTTGTCTTTTGAAAAAACAGACTTGCTGCCGCTTTCTGTAAGTATATCAATTGACGCAGACAATGATTCAACATTCTCCTTAAGCTTGGAAAGTTTCTCCTTATCAGCTGCAGATGTGGAAATACTCTGTGAAACGTCATTTAACTTTCTCTTCGTATCGCTGTCGGTACTCTTGGAATAATATCTCTTTGCAAGCTTATAAAAGCTTCCCGAACGTATACTGTTATACTCTGTAAGGCTGTCAAAAATAGACTGTGTAGGACTATTCGTCTTAAGATTATTAAACAAATATGCTACCGAATTTCTTACCGGGAGATTAATACCTTTCATAAAATCATTCCTTTCTGTAAATACATATACCTAATTAACTTATAACACTTATCCGTCAAAAAGTAAAGTTTTCTATAGGTTTTGTGTAGGATTCCAGCCATTTTTTATCATCATCGCAAAGATAAGGTGATATTCTTTCATATACGTTCTTCTGATACCTGTTAAAGAGCTTAATATCCCTGCTTGTCATAAGTTCAGGCAGAAGTGCCTCTTTGTCAAAAGGAACGTATGTAAGATTTTTAAAATAACACATTTTTCCATATTCTGTTTCCGGTAAATCGGCCTTAACAAGCAATAGATTTTCGTGTCGTATTCCGAATTTTCCGGTTTCGTAATACCCCGGTTCATCGGATATAACCATGCCCTCATCAAGCACCACATCATTATTTTTCCAGCTTATTCTCTGTGGTCCTTCATGCACGTTAAGAAGATATCCGACGCCATGCCCTGTTCCGTGTCTGAAATCCATTCCGTATTCCCACAAAGGTTCCCTTGCAATAATATCAAGTCCCCCGCCTGTAACACCGTATTTAAAAACCGTTGCGGCAAGGCGTAAATGTCCCATAAGTACAAGAGTATATGCTTTCTTTTCTTCTTCTGTCAGTTTTCCAAGCGGAACTGTTCTGGTTATATCCGTTGTTCCCTGAAGATAGTGTCCGCCTGTATCAATAAGGCAAAGGCCCTCCGGTTTCATGGTAACATCCGTCTTTTTTGAAGCTTCATAATGGACAATTGCTCCATGCTCTTTATATGCGACGATAGGGGCAAAGCTTTGTCCGATGTACCCTTCTCCCATTTTTCTGAATTCGTCAAGTTTCTCTGCTGCCGACATTTCCGTTACAGTGCCTTTTTTAACGTTTTCTGTCAGCCACCGGACAAATTTAGTAACTGCCACACCGTCTTTTATGTGGGCGTTTTCTATATTCCCGGTCTCTATAGGATTTTTTATCGCTTTCATAAGCTCAACAGGGCTTTCCGTCTCGTATGCAAAGCTGTTTATTGCAATATTTTCTTTTATAAAACAATTGGCACTTGAAGGGTCAATCATGATTTTCTCCGAGCTTATTCCTGCCAGATTGTCATATACTGACTCGTAATCCTTAATTATAATGCCATCATCGGCAAGCCCGCTAATAATATCATCGCTTAAAATACTGCGGTTTACATAAAGGACGCTTATTTTTTGGCTGATATACATAAAACTTAAAAATACGGGACAATATTCAATATCATCACCTCTTAAATTCAATAGCCATGCTATCTCATCAAGAGCAGTAAGCACCATGGCATCAGCCCCGTTTTTGTCCATTATTTCAAAAAGGCGTCCAATCTTATCCTTTCTTGACATTCCGGTGTATTCACAATCCAGTTCCCATACTTTACGCGAAGACATTTCAGGTCTGTCTTTCCATATTGCATCTACAAGGTCTTTATCCATGGCGTAGGTAATTTTCTTACTGTCCAGCCTGTTTTTTAGTCTGTTAAAAAAATTACAATTCACGGTTCTTCCGTCAAATCCCACAACACTGTTTACTTTTAATTTGTCATACAAAAAAACTTCTATTGAGGGGCAGTCCGCTTCTCCGCTCTTCATAAGTTCTATGCCTGTACCCACCAGTTCTTCCTCTGCCTGCAAAAAATATCTTCCATCAGTCCATAGTCCGGCAAAATCAGTCATGACAAGAAGTGTTCCCGCCGAACCTGTAAATCCTGACATATACTCACGTTCTTTGAAATAATCTCCTACATATTCTGAGCCGTGGTAATCGTCAGTAACTATTATATAGGCGTCAATATTACTATCGCCCATAATTTTTCTCAAAGCATTTATTTTTTCCGTAACCTGCATTTTGTCACCTCGCCCAAAAAATCTCAAGGTCATTATACACCTTGAGATTTTTAATGTCAGTATACTATTATATTTTTATATTTTGAGAATTCTGCAGGACACAGATTGGTTACAATGGTTGCCTCTCTGAAAGATGCAAAAGTTACGGCACTTATTGTATTAAATTTTGAAGAATCACATACAATAAAGGACTTACTGCATTTCTGCATCGCTGCTTTCTTAACAAGTGCCTCATTAATATCGGGCGTTGTATAGCCGGCTTTCGGAGATATGCCATTAGTTCCGAAAAAGCCCTTTGTAAAATGGTATTTATCAAGTGTATTTACAGCTAATGTTCCAACAATTGCATCTGTAGATATCTTGACGTTGCCTCCCACAAGGACTACTTCATTGCCTTTTGACGCAAGTATTCTGGCATGTTCAATGCCATTCGTTACAATTCTTACGCCACACATATTAAAATTGTCCGCAATATACTTTGTTGTAGTTCCTGCATCTATATATATAAAATCATCCGGAGTAATTAATTCAAGTGCCTTTTCTGCTGCCTTGCCTTTTTCAGTAGCATTAATATCCATTCTTTGTTCAAAACTATCTTCTTTGGTATCCACATCCTGCGGATCAAACATAGCTCCACCGTATACTTTTATAACTTTGCCGGTGTCAGCAAGGAAATTAATGTCGCGCCTTGCCGTTGATTCTGAGATGCCAAGTATCTTAGCCATCTCATTCGTGGTAACGCTACCTCTTTCTCTTATAATATTAACCATTTCTTCATGTCTTTGTTTTGTCAGCATTTTTTTTCGCCTTATAATCCTTAACATTTGTCTCAATAACAATCTTGCGAATAGGTAATACGCTTCCCGGTGACACCGATAATTCATCAACACCCATGGCAAGGAATTCTTTTGTAAGTGACTGGTCTGCACCAAGTTCTCCGCATATTCCTGCCCATATTCCCGCTTTATGTGCATTGTCAATAACCATTGATATCATCTTAAGCACTGCCGGATGATGTGAATCATAGAACATATCAAGTTCCGTATTCTGCCTGTCTATTGCAAGAGTATATTGTGTAAGGTCATTAGTTCCTATACTGAAAAAGTCAACTTCTTTTGCAAGTTCATCGCTTATCATTACCGCAGCAGGTGTCTCTATCATAATGCCCTGTTCGGGATTACCGTATAATATTCCCTGTTCATCAAGCTCTTTCCTTACTTCATCTGCAATTTCTTTGATTCTTTTCACTTCCCATACACTTGTTATCATCGGATACATAATGGCTATATTGCCATACGCACTCGCCCTGTAAAGTGCACGAAGCTGTGTCTTGAAAATCTCAGGCCTTGTGAGACAGATTCTTATGGCGCGGCATCCCATTGCTGGATTATCTTCATGTGCCATATTAAAATAATCACACTGTTTGTCTGCGCCTATGTCAAGAGTTCTTATAATGACCTTTTTGCCTGCCATTGTCTCAGCAACCTGTCTGTAAATCATGAACTGTTCTTCTTCCGTAGGGAAATCCTTGCTCTCAAGGTATATGAACTCACTTCTGAAAAGCCCAATTCCGCCTGCATCATTCTGAATAACTTTGGCAAGATCTTTTATATTGCCTATATTAGCATAAAGCATAATCTTTTGTCCATCGACAGTAATATTATCTTTGCCTTTAAGAGTCTGTAAAAGCACTCTTTTTTCATCTTCCTCTGCTTTACGCTTTTTCATTAGTTCCAGTGTCTCACAGTCAGGGTCAATATATATAACACCTTTAGTTCCGTCAACTACCGCCATTACGCCATCAATTTCTTCGTCAAGGGGCAAAGGTGTGTCGACAAGTGCAGGTATTGCCATAGTTCTTGCAAGAATTGCAGTATGTGAATTTAATGAACCATGAACCGTTACAAAGGATAAAACTTTATCCTTATCAAGCTGTACCGTCTCCGAAGGCGCAAGGTCATCCGCAACAATAATTGATGCTTCATCACCTGTATCATTGCCGCTGCTTTTTCCATTCAGAACAGATATCACTCTTTCAGAAATATCTTTTACATCTGCTGCTCTTTCTTTCATATATTCATCCTCCATGGATGAAAACATTTTGGAAAAATTGTCTCCTGTAGTCGCAACCGCATATTCGGCATTAACGCCCTGGGACTCAATTATATTACGGACTGATTCGTTATAATCCTCATCCTCAAGCATCATCTGATGGACCTCAAATATGGCGGCATTTGCTTCTCCTACTTCCTTAAGAGCCTTTTCATAAAGGCCCTTAAGTTCCGTCATACTTTTATTACGTGCTTCTTCATATCTTAGCAACTCAGCTTTAACATCTGTAACCTTATGTCTTTTTACCTGCTGTTCGCCCTTTAAATACAGTTTTATCTTACCAATGGCAATGCCATTGAATACACTTTTTCCTTCATACACCTTCATAAGTTTCTCTCCCTTTTAAAGATTTTCCTGCATAAACCTGCTTACTGTCTCGTAGGCCTTGTCTTCGTCTTCTCCGTCAAAAGTAAGTGTTACTTCATTGCCTTTTTTAACACCGAGTCCCATAATTCCGAATATAGCCTTACAGTTCATTGCTTTACCGTCTTTAGCTATTTTAATGTCACATGCAAAATCTTTTGTTGCTTTTACAAGGAGTCCTGCCGGACGTGCATGTATTCCCTCCGGATCAGTTATAACATACTTAAATTCTCTCATACCGTTTTTCTCCTTTCTAATTCGTCTGTTTTTTCTTTAAAATTCCTAAAAGAACTGTTGATACCGCAGTTCCTATTACAAGTGCCAGAAGATACATAAATTTATTGCCCATAACAGGTACTACGAAAATTCCGCCGTGAGGAGCCATGAGTGTACATTTAAATGCCATTGATAATGCACCCGCAACGCCTGAACCAACTACACATGCCGGAATAACCCTGAATGGATCTGCTGCCGCATACGGAATTGCTCCTTCTGTAATGAATGCAAGACCCATAATCAGGTTAGTAGGACCTGACTGTCTCTCCTGCTTTGAGAACTTGTTTTTGAAAATTATAGTTGCAAGAGCAATTGCGCAAGGTGGAACCATTCCGCCAATCATTACTGATGCCATTATATCATAATTGCCTGATGCAATGGAAGCTGTTCCGAATACATATGCTGCTTTATTGAAAGGTCCGCCCATATCAATTGCCATCATTCCGCCGAGGACAAGTCCGAGAACAATTCTGCTTCCGCTTCCCATACTATTAAGTCCGTTGTTCATTGCCGTGTTAATATAACCCATTACAGGTTCAACCGCAAATTTCATCAGGAGACCCATTACCAGAATACCGACAACCGGATATATAAGTACAGGTGCTATCTTTTCCAGTGCATCCGGAAGTTTACTGCATAACTTAACAAGTAACAAAACAATATATCCTGCCGCAAAACCTGCTACAAGTGCTCCAAGGAATCCGGATGTTCCGTTGGCTGCCATCATACCGCCTACGAATCCGACTGCAAGTGCCGGTCTGTCGCCTATTGCCATTGCTATAAATCCCGCCAGTACGGGGAGCATAAATTTAAAAGCTACATTACCTATTTCGTTAAAAAGTCTCGCTGCATCTGTTATGCTTCCGAAGCTGCTTCTTTCAGCAGCAGACAATGAATTGATATCTACCGCAAATCCATCAATAAGAAATGATAATGCAATAAGAATACCGCCGCCTACTACAAAAGGAAGCATATGTGAAACACCGTTCATAAGCTGTGTATAAATCTTATGTCCAATTCCTTTTTTTGTAGTTGTTTTCTCAACTTCACCGTCAGATCTGACTCCGCTCTTATATACAGGTGCCTCGCCTTTAATTGCAAGGTCAATAAGTTCATCCGCTTTATTGATTCCGTCCGAAACCTGTCGCTCAATAAGCTTCTTTCCGTCAAATCTTTCCATTGGGACTTTGGCATCTGCCGCAATAATGATAAAATCAGCTTCTTCAATATCTTTATCTGTAAGTACATTTTTGGCACCGCCGGAACCTCTTGTCTCTACCTTGATATAACAATTCTTTGCCTTTGCTGCTTTTTCAAGTCCCTCAGCCGCCATATAAGTATGGGCGATTCCTGTAGGACAGGATGTAACTGCAAGTATTTTTACCTGGCTATCGTCTGCTTTAGTAATATCCGAAAGCCTTTCGTCCACACTTTTCTTTTCTTCATCAGCCTTATCTATTATTTCAAGAAACTCTTCTGCTGTTGATGCATTTCTCAAATTCTTTGTAAATTCTTCATCCATAAGCATCATTGACAATTTGCTGAGTACGTCAAGATGGACATTATCCTTTGTATCCGGTGCTGCTATAAGGAAAAGCAGTGTTACAGGTTCTCCGTCAAGTGATTCAAAATCCACTCCGTCTTTTATAACCATTGCTGCAAGTCCCGGTCTGTTGACCGCTGCACATTTTCCATGTGGTATTGCAATTCCTTCTCCTACACCTGTTGTACTCTCTTCTTCTCTTGCAAATACCTGCCTGCTATACCCTTCAGTATCGTTGATTTTTCCGCTTTCAGCCATAAGGGCAATAGCTTCGTTGAGCGCTTCTTCCTTGCTCTTAGGAGCTGCTGTAAGAGATATGCTTCTCTTATCAAGTAAATCAGTAATTCTCATACTTTTTCCTCCAATACTATAGTTTTATATACTTTTTCTATTTCTTCCTTTGTTGCCAGATTTTCCGAAAAAGCACTGGCACTTCCTGATGCTACTCCCATACAGAACGCATGGTTGTAATCGTGTCTTGCAAGATATCCTGCCATAAATCCGGCTACCATTGAATCTCCTGCACCTACTCCGTTAATGAGCTTTCCCTCAGGTGCCGGTGCGTCAATTACCTGACCATCATCCGATACCAATACCGCACCTTCTCCTGCCATTGAAACCAGAACATTTCTCGCGCCCATATTCTGCAGTTTCTTAGCGTACGGGATAACCGAACTTCTTGTTGTAAGCCTTACTCCGAATATCTCACCTAGTTCATAATTGTTAGGCTTAATCAGAAACGGTCCGTATGGAAGCGATTTCACAAGCAGTTCCTTCGTCGCATCCACAACAATCTTAATGTCCCTGCCCTTAAGCATTTCCATTATATTCTTGTAGGCATCATCATCCATTCCCGCCGGAATGCTGCCTGACAGGAAAAGAACATCCCCGTCCTTAAGCTGTGATAATCTTTCCATAAGAAGTTCTACATTCTCTTTACTTATAACCGGTCCCTGTCCGTTAATTTCTGTTCCATCAGTTGATTTAAGTTTGAGATTAATTCTTGAAAATCCATTTTCAAGCCTGATAAAACCGTTCTTAACGCCCATATTCTCAAGTCTTCTTACGATTTCATCTCCTGTAAAACCTGATACAAAACCAAGTGCTGTGTTATCAATTCCAAGATTCTTAAGAACTGTTGAAACATTAATTCCCTTTCCTCCGGGGAGAATCCGTTCATCACTTGTCCTGTTGGTTATCCCAAGCTTAAAATCCCTGACAGACACTATATAGTCCAAAGACGGATTAAAAGTTACTGTGTAAATCATTACCTTTCGCCTCCTTCTTTACTTTGTAGCCTTATTATACCGTCATATTATTTCAAAGTCAATCATTTTCTTTCATTTTCATTCATATTTTTGAATGTTTTTGACTGACTTTGACCGCTTGTATTAATTTATCTAAAAAAAGCATTTGCCACAACGGACAAATGCTCTTCCTTAAAGTACATTACAAAAATTTTCTTAATTTAACAGAAAGGTCTTCCTCTTCCTTAACAATATCATCAACAAGTCTTTTTATCTCAACATCGGCAGCAGGATATTTATTAAAATACTTATATATGGACCTTATTCCCATATTGCAGCCGTCAATAATAAGCTCCGCGGCAGATACATCCGGATTCTCAGACATAAGCTTCACTTCTGACTTTACCTTGGCAAAGAAAGATGCCATTGCAGCCGGTTCTTTGCCGTCATCTCCGTAGCCGCTTAGTTTTTCGGCAATGTCTCCCTTTAACCTGCAATGGGTTTCCCTGCTTTTTTCAAGAATTTTTCTGAGTTCATCATTTTCAACATCGTCAATAACATTATCAAGGGATTTAATTCCCATCTCAACGCCTGCATCACATTCACGCAGAAGTTTTATTGTATCATCATTTACATTCATATACGCATCTCCTGTTTTTTTATTAGTATGCGCATATCAGTATTATTTAATTCATAGTATTAATCATTCCTTGAACATTTTTCTGCATCCATTGCCAGTACAAAAGCAAGTACAAGCAATGCATCATCAGGATTAACAACATCAATTGAGTATGTATCGGTAAAATTTATTACTTCTTTGTTAATGTTGGCAACAAGATTATTGTATCCGTCATAGATTTCATAATCCCATTCCATAAAATGACCTTCTACATACCATCCGTTAAAATCAAAATAAAACTTAGGTCTGAAAAATGTAAGCTCCTTATGAATATTTCCAAGATAATCATCACCGCAGAATATCTCAAACTGTGGCAGGAAAGTTATTATTTTTTCCCTGACTGTTGCCAGGGAATTACCCATTCCGTCATAAATTCTCAAAAGATGTCCCCAGGAAAGTTCTCCTTTTACCTGAAATGCCACACTTCCGTCTTCATAATACACGTCATAGCTGTCAAACCACGAAAAAAATCTCTGTTTTAGTAATAATTTCATTTGAATCACTCCTGATTAAAAATATTTTTGCAGAAATTATAAAGCGAATTCTGCCACACCTTGTTTTCATGTTCACCATCCACGTCATAGAACACATGGTTTATGCCATGTCCTGTCATATATTCATGAAGTGCATAAGTTACATCCCCGCAGACATTATCGGATTTTCCTACACTCAACATCAGAAATTCAAACTGTGACGAATCCAGTTTCAGTTCATCAAGAAGTGCCGGAATACCGCCGGAATATCTTTCATCCGGAAGTGGCGAAACAGATGAAAAAGCACCTATATATCCAAATTTATCCTGGTGTCTGAATCCGATTGCAAGGGAATTTCTTCCACCCATGGAATTGCCTGCAATTGCAGTATTTTCCCTGCCGGTAAGAACGTTAAAATGGTCTTCAATATAAGGCATAAGATTGTCTACGATTTCTTTCTCTGCGAGGTCAAAATACTGTATAGTCTCGTAGAAATTCTCATCTCTTGCATTTTCATCTGCACTTACAACGCAGTCAGGACATACAACAATCATTTCCGGTACGTCTTCAAAATATATAAGATTCTGGATAATAATATGGGCATTTTTATTCCGCCATGTGCTGTGTCTTCCGCCATATCCATGCAAAAGATAAAGTACGGGATATGATTTATTTTTATCATATCCTGCAGGCAGAAATACCATTGCCTTTCTTTCTGTTCCTGTTATATCTGAGTGATACCTGACAGTACGGGGGATTTTGTAAAAATACCCCCACTGTCTTTTGGAATAATAGGGATTCTTAACGGAATCAAGCAGCATTCCTTCATCATTATAAGTATTATTATGTGAAAAATAATATTTCTTTGATATTATTCTTCCCGCAAACCAGGAAATAATCAGCATTATTGCACCTGCCGCAATAACAGTCAGCACAATCGTTTTTCTTTTTTTCACATTAAAACTCCTTGTATTTACATTTTATTCTGATATTGTATGTTGCTTTAAAAACAATATACACGGAGTTTTAGAAACCTTCCTTCATTCGTGTTTTTCTAAGTTCGCTTCTTTTCTTTCCTGCTTCCCACTCTGCCTGTTCACCGATAGATTCCACAATAAGCCTTGGGACTTCTTTTGATTTGCCATTCTTATCAACAGATACAAGCGTAAGATATGCCCTGTTTACAGGATGTCTCATACCGTCAAGGCTCTCCACATATGTGTCGACTCTTACTTCCATTGAAGTTCTTCCCACATAAGTAACCCTGCCTATAAGAACAACTATTTCATGCTGGTAAACTCCTCTTATAAATCTGAGATTGTCCACTGATGCAGTCACTACTGTATTTTCTGCATATCTAAGTCCTGTAATTCCTGCAACTTCGTCAATCCATTGCATAAGCCTGCCTCCAAAAAGACGGTCTGCACCATTAAGGTCCTCAGGTCTTACTTCTCTCATCTGCTCTACAATTGTTTCTTCTACTCTTTTCGCTTTCATCCCATACACATCTTTCCATAAAATATTATAACTGACTTATATTTTATAGCGAAACAGTAATTAATACAAGAACCACATTATAAAAAAAAGGAATGACAGCCATAGCAATCATTCCTTTAAATATTATATACCTGAATACTAAATCCTCTCAACTTTTATCAGATTGGTATTTCCGGAATTTCCGTCTACAAGGCCTCCTGTCAGCACTACATTATCACCTTTTACAAGATGAAATACTTCTTCTGCCTTAACAAGATCGTTGTTAAACATCTCTTCCATATTGTCATATTTTTCACAAAGTACGGGAGTTACGCCCCAGCTCATATTAAGCTTTCTGAAGCCCTTTCGCGATGTAGTCATTCCTATAATATCCACCGGGCAGCGGAACCTGCTTACCATTCTGGCAGTCTTTCCCGTAAGTGAATTAACAATTATACACCTGGCATTAACGTCTATCGCCATTGCACAGGTTGCGTGGGAAACAGCGTCGATATTGCTCTTTATGGTAAATTCCGTTGTCTTAAACTGTTTCTCATAATCCATGTTTTTCTCGGTAAAAGACAATGTATCAACCATATTTTTCACTGCTGCCACAGGGTATTTACCGGAAGCTGTTTCTCCCGAAAGCATTACAGCCGAAGTTCCGTCATAAACGGCATTAGCAACGTCTGAAAGTTCTGCTCTCGTAGGCCTTGGATTATAAATCATAGACTCAAGCATTTCCGTAGCAGTAATTACACGTTTGCCAAGAAGCCTGCATTTCTTAATGAGATATTTCTGGACAGAAGGAACCTCAATTGCAGGAATTTCCACGCCAAGATCGCCTCTTGCAATCATAATGCCGTCTGCAATTTCGCAGATATCTTCAATATTGTCCACACCTGCCCTGTTCTCAATCTTCGCAATGATATCAATATCCGTACCGCCGTTTTCGTCAAGGAACTCACGCATCTTTTCTATATCTTTTTTGCATGATACAAAAGATGCCGCAACAAAGTCAACGTCATTTTTAATTCCAAACAAAAGATCTTCTTTGTCCTGATTGCTGAGGAAATCATGTTTCATAACCTTATCCGGAAAATTCATGCTTTTTTTGTTGCTTAGCTCTCCGCCTGCCAGAACTTTGCAATATGCATTACTTCCTTCTATTTTCTCAACTTCAAAAATAACAAGTCCGTTATTGACAAGGATTATGTCTCCAACGTTAAGATTCTCCATAAGTTTGTCATAATTGACAGAAACTCTTTTCTCATTACCCACAACATCATCAGTTGTAAATATAAAACTGTCTCCGTCATCCAGCTTAATTCTGCCATTTTCAAAAGTTCCTATTCTGTACTCCGGTCCCTTTGTGTCAAGCATAATAGCTATAGGCATATCAAGTCTCTCCCTTGTTGCCTTTATCAGATCTATTTTTTTCTGATGTTCCTCGTGGGATCCGTGTGAGAAATTAAGTCTCGCAACGTTCATTCCCGCATAGCACATCTCGCTAAGCACTTTGGCATCCTCACATGCCGGACCTATAGTACATATAACTTTAGTTTTTCTCATTTTCATTTTCCTCGTACGTGTCAATATTATTTATGTCTTTTTTCTTCTGAAAATATCCTTTATCCACGCAAAAGCACCACACTCCTGCAGCAAGTGCTATTGCTCCTATTATGCCTATAAAAATATTAAGTCCCATATAAAACCTCCGTTTAAGGCATACAAAGACAGGCATACCCATCTTGTATGCCGAATTATTATTATATAATTATGATTGGAAATTTTCAGACTCTCTTCTTGCCGTCCGACTTATGAATATAATTTGTGACAAGTTCCTCCTGACGGACATTATAATCTCTTCCGTCAGAAATACCTGCATAGAAAGGACAGATATTGTATCCGTTCCCATTATCCTGATAAAAATCTACGGTAATCCTGTACTCTCTTCTTCCTGAAGTTCGCACATAATTATCCCTTAAAGTAACATTTCTTCTGATACCGAGCATTTCCGATGTGCATGCCTTGGAATTATCCGCAACCGAATCTACAGTTTCAATGCAGGCACCGGAAACATCCACAGAAGGGCATACGAAAACCGAATCTACTTTAACATCGCCAAAGTACATCCCTGTCACACAGATAAATAAAGTCACTATAAAACCAATTATTCTTCTATGTCCGGCTTTCATAATATGCCCCTTTCCTGTAATTATTTTTTATTATAATGCTCTTTAATCAATCTGACAACCTGAAATACAAAAGTCGGTAAAAAAGCAAGTATGCCAATCATCAGAAGATTAAACCCGCTTAATGTTTCTACCATAAAAAGTGTATTAAATCCGGGAAGCATAAGTGCTGCAATCAGTAACAAAGTTCCCGTAAGAAATGCAAGTACACTCCATTTGTTACTCTTTAATCCAATTTTAAAAATCGAATACCCGCTTCTGCAGGTAAAACCGTGAAAAAGTCTTGCAAGTGTAAGTGTGGCAAATGCCATCGTGCTTGCACTAGCCGCATTAACTTTCAATCCTATATAAAATGCTGTCTGTGTCACTACTGCTATTGAAATTCCGTATGCCAGTAATTTCATAGAAAACTTTTTATTAAGAATACCTTCTTCAGGATTTCTTGGTTTGTTTTGCAAGAGCGATTTATCAGCAGGTTCCATACCGATTGCAAGTGCAGGAAGCGAATCCGTTAAAAGATTGATAAACAAAAGATGTACCGGAAGAAACGGAGTTGCAAGTGCCATTACAGAGCAGTAAAGTACTACAAAAATCGCAGCTAAATTTCCTGACAGCAAAAACTGTATTGAGTTCATGATATTCCTGTAAACATTTCTGCCGTTAAGTACAGCCTTGATTATCGTAGCGAAATTATCGTCGGATAAAACCATTGCTGCCGCATCTTTGGAAACTTCCGTTCCTGTGATTCCCATTGCAACACCCACATCAGCTTTCTTTAACGCAGGTGCATCATTAACTCCGTCACCTGTCATAGCCACAATTTTACCTTTTTTCTGCCATGCATCCACAATTCTTATCTTATTCTCAGGCGACACCCTTGCGTATACCGATACTTTTTCCAATATATCGTCAAGTTCCTTGTCTGACATTTTATCAAGTTCAGCTCCGGTTAAAGCAATGTCTCCGTCATGATATATTCCAATCTGTTTTGCTATTGCTGTTGCCGTCACTTTATGGTCTCCTGTTATCATAACCGGCTTAATTCCTGCATTTATTGCAGATAAAACCGCTTCCTTGGATTCCTCTCTTGGCGGATCAACTATGGATGTAAGTCCGATGAATACATAGCCGTTCTCACTCTCTTTTGTAAGATGTTCGCCTTTCTTACATTCCTTATATGCAAAAGCAAGGACTCTTGTTCCTTTTTCGGAAAAAATACGGTTCTGGTTAAGAATATTATCAATATCAGTTTTAGTAATTGTCCTGACAGTATCTCCATCCATAATGTACTCCGTTCTTGCAAGAAGTACATCCACGGCTCCTTTTGTAAAAACAGTAGGAATACCATGTACACTATATTTGCTGCTCATAAGTTTTCTGTCGGAGTCAAAAGGAATTTCTTCCTGTCTTTCCATCATGTCTCTTATGACTTCTTCTGAAATACCTTTATCACCAAGTCCTGCTTTTTCTGCCATTACAAGGAGACAGGTTTCTGTAGGATCTCCTATTTCTTTACCCCCTGAAATGGAGGAGTCGTTATTTAATATTGCATTATATAAAAGATATCTGTGATGCCTGCTTCTTATGTCTATTTCTTCAGGCAGAATACACTTTCCGTCAATATATACTTCCGTTACCGTCATTTTATTCTGTGTAAGCGTACCTGTCTTATCGGAGCAGATTACTGATACGGAGCCAAGGCTTTCAACGGCTTTCAATTCTTTTATAATAGCATTATCTTTTGCCATTCTGCGTGTCCCCATTGCCTGAACAATGGTTACAATTGAACTTAATGCTTCGGGGATTGCTGCTACCGCCAGAGCCACAGCAAACATAAGCGAATCCAACACCGGTTCTTTCTGCCAGATTCTAAGCAAAAACACAACCACGCTTATTGCCATAATTATGATGGCAAGCTTTTTGCTGAAATTGTCAAGGCTTACCTGGAGAGGTGTTTTTTTATCTCCCGTATTGTTCATAAGATTGGCGATTTTACCTATCTCCGTATTCATTCCCGTTGATGTTACGACCACATTTGCGCGTCCATAAGTCACAAGGCTGCCGGAGTATACCATATTAATTCTGTCACCCAGCGCACATTCTTCAGGTATTTCCATATCTTTCTTTTCTACATTGGTAGATTCACCCGTTAGCGAGCTTTCATTTACCTGCAATGAATAACTTTCTACAATTCTTCCATCCGCAGCTACAATATCTCCTGCTTCAAGTAAAAGCAGATCCCCCGGAACTATGTCCTTTGCCAGTATTTCTTTCTTCACGCCATCCCTCAAAACTTTTGCTTTCGGTGACGACAGTTCTTTTAAAGAATCCAATGATTTTTGTGCTTTTACATACTGGACCGTTCCCAATATTGCATTAAGAACAATTACTGCAATTATTACAATGGTACTTTCCACATTACCCGATATCATTGATATAACAGAAGCTATAATCAAAATAATAACAAGCAGGTCCGCAAACTGGCTCAGAAAAATTTTAAAAATACTTTTCTTGCCCTTATCCATTAATTCATTTCTGCCATAGGTCTCAAGATTCTTTGCTGCCTGCTCTTCTGTCAGCCCCTTCATGCCGTACTGCTTTGCCAGTTCATCTTTTGTCATTCTGTAAACTTCTTTCATGCGCTGTCTCCTCTTTCTTGATTCTAATACGTAGATTATCTTTTGCACAAAAGAAAAAGACCTTTTGTGCATCAAAAAAATACACAAAAAGTCTCGTTTAACAAAATAGTCATCCGGCTTCCGGTCCTTGCGGACGTCCTGACGAAAACCGGAACATGCTTCGCATGCAACTACTCCCTTTTTGGATAGTGTTATCCTAACATATAGAATGGGTGGTGTCAATGGGGAAGTGAGGGGGGGAAAAAATTATTGCATATATTGTTTATAAATCGCTATTGTATATCGAACATATGTTTGATATAGTACATACAGTGCTACCCTATACGGTAGGCGGTTAGCCTTCCCCACAAGAGTTTTAGCTTGCATTTACATAGAAATCCCCCCGGAAACAACTCCGGGGGGATTCATATTCATTACAACTATTTATTTCTTCTGCTTGTAAGGAAGTTAGGAATCTTAATTTCCTTCTCCTCTACAGTAGGTTCAACCTTGCCCGGTCTTGTAAGTCCCGGAATCTCACGTCTTGCTGTATCAGTACCTGATGTAACAGGACGGTAAGATGGTGTTGAAGCCGGTCTCACAGGTGTTGAAGGTGTATAGTTAAACCCTGCCATTGCCTTAGCCGGACTTGGAACAACCTCCTCGTCAAGGCCTGTAGCGATTACTGTAATTGTAACCTGGTCAGTCATTGAGTCATCATACTTAGCACCAAAAATAATATTGGCTGTCTCGCCTGCAAGTTCCTGTATGTAATCTGCTGCTTCACTGGCTTCCATAAGTCCGATATCACCGCTTACATTGATGATAACATGTGAAGCACCTTCAATAGTAGTCTCAAGAAGTGGGCTGGCAACTGCCATCTTAACAGCTTCAATAGCCTTATCATCCCCTGTAGCCTGTCCTATACCGATATGGGCAATACCCTTATCCTTCATTACAGTCTGGACATCTGCGAAGTCAAGATTAATAAGACCGGGAACATTAATAAGGTCTGTAATTCCCTGTACTGCCTGCTGCAAAACTTCATCAGCCTTCTTAAGGGCATCAGGCAAAGTCGTCTTCTTGTCAATTATATCAAGGAGTCTGTCATTAGGGATAACAATTAATGTATCAACATTCTCCTTCAGTTTCTCAATTCCTGCCAAAGCATTAGTCATTCTTGTCTTGGCTTCAAACTTAAATGGCTTAGTAACAACGCCTACAGTAAGGATACCCATATCCTTAGCAATCTTGGCAACAATAGGTGCTGCACCTGTTCCGGTTCCGCCACCCATTCCACAGGTAACAAATACCATATCTGCTCCCTTGAGTGCTTCTGTAAGTTCTTCATAGCTTTCTTCGGCTGCCTTCTCACCAACTTCCGGCTTGGCTCCTGCGCCAAGACCCTTGGTAAGCTTCTCACCAATCTGGATTACAACAGGTGAATTACAAAGCTTAAGCACCTGCTTATCTGTATTAACGCCTACAAATTCAACGCCTACAATTTTCTCTTCTATCATTCTATTAACGGCATTATTACCTGCGCCGCCAACACCAACAACGATTATTCTTGCTGCTGTATTAGTCTCATTAGTCACTATTTCTAACAAGGTCCTATCCTCCTCTAAACCAACATAATAATAATATAGTATTTTTTTCAAAAAATATCAATATAAAATTGTATTTTTTATTCCTTATCTTCCATCAAAATAACATATTTACTGTCCCTTGAATACTCTCTCATATCAAGAGTACCGCTTTTATCTCCGAATTTTGGAATCATACAGCTTAGTTCATAGATTTTTTCACTTAACATAACGCTGTCATTGCCAAGAAGGACTTTTATTTTTCCTATTTTAACTGAAAGCTGAAGCTCATCATCCACATCAATTTCATCAATATCGATATTATACTTGTCAAGATATTGTTTTAAATCCATTATAGCCCCGAATACCTCCGGAACATTGACATCCAGTTTCTCATTGAGAACTATATGGTTGTAAGTGAGTCCCTTGATTTCAGGTATTCCATCAATAAGTTGGCATGAGCTTTCCACCACTGTACCGTCTTTGTCAAAGTACATGTATGAACCATAATAATGTACATACCCTATTATGCTTTTTTCGTAAACCGTTATATTAATGGTAGAAGGCCACTTAATATCTATTACTGTTTTTGCAATAAAGGGAATTTCCAGCTTCGGGGCTTTCTTATCCGTATATTTAAACAAAATCATATTTTTGTCATTACGGTCCTTGAAAATGTAATTATAAAGTTCTTCGTATGTATACTTATCGCTTCCTGAAATATTAATTTCTTTTATACGGAAATATTTTTTACTGCAAAAGAAAATTCCTGCTGCCGCAACTAAAAGGATTATTATGGGAATCCACCATTTTTTTCTCTTTCTACGTTTTCTCATATTATTCACCACGTCTGTTATTGGTTGTATATACAGGAACTCTTATCTGTCTTGAGACATTTAATACAATTCCTATCTCCACAAGCAGAAAACATACGGAAGTTCCTCCGTAACTTATAAAAGGCAAGGAAATACCGGTATTCGGTATCGTATTAGTTACAACCGCTATATTAAGAATTACCTGGATGCCTATATGTGCAAACACGCCTACTACAAGCAATGAGCCAAACAGATCCGGTGCATTATTGGCAACCACCATAAAACGATATATAAGAAGTATAAAAAGTATTATGATACAGATTGCGCCGAATAATCCAAGTTCTTCACATACAATGGAAAAAATCATATCATTATGGGCTTCCGGAATAAATCCAAGCTTCTGGATACTGTTGCCAAGTCCTTTTCCGAAGAAACCACCTGAACCGATGGCATACATAGCCTGTATTGTCTGGTAACCCGTCTCTGATGCAAAATGCTCAGGGTCACGCCATGCAAAAAGTCTCTTAAAACGGAAATTAGAATCAGATGTGGGATCAAGGTTGTTAAACACATATACAAGAAGTGCTGTCACAGCCAAAATGCCGATTACACTTACAATGTATATCCACCTCGGTCTCGGATTAGATACAATAAGCATAATATAGGCAATTCCAACCACGATTATTGCAGAGCTCAGGTTGTTGGTTATAACAAACAACAGTAATGCCGGTATCAGTGCTATTATCAGGAAAAAAATATTCTGTCTCATTTTTGCCATGTATTTACCGCTGAAAGACGCAAATGCCGCAAGTATAATTATGGTTCCCAATTTGACCGCTTCTGCCGGCTGGAAAGATAACGGACCTATTTTAACCCATCTTGTCGCACCTTTTACATCTAGGCCAAGACCTGTTTTTACAAGGAAAACGGTCAAAATCGTAATCACATAAACAGGGACGGCAAATCTGTATATCTTCTGATATGGTACAAATGACATAATCATCATGGCTGCAAGTCCAAGAAGTGTTGCCATAAGCTGCTTCTTAAAATAAAATGCAGAATCTCCATATGTAGCTGCTGCACTGTACGAACTCGTACTGTAAATCATTACAAGTCCGAAAGCCAGAAGCACAAATACAATTATCAAGGTACTGTAGTCAAAAAACTGTCCTTTTTTGGTCAATTCAGGCTTTTTCATAAGTCCATCTCCCCATAATTTTATAAACTGTTGACATATTCTTTAAAGAGCTTTCCTCTTTCTTCATAATTTTTAAACATACCCCAGCTTGCACAGGCAGGTGAGAGCAATACTACATCTCCCGATACTGCATTTTCTGCACATATCTTTACCGCTTTTTCAAGGCTGTCTGTTTTTATAATATTGGTAAACCCGTGTCTGACAGCGGTTTCTTCTATCTTGTCTGCCGTCTGTCCAAGCAATACCATTAATTTTACTTTATTATCAAATGCTTCAATAAATTCATCAAATTCCGAATGTTTGTCATATCCTCCGGCTATAAGTATTGTCGGTCTTGACATTGCTTCAAGTGCTTTAATTGATGAGTCAGGGTTAGTTCCTTTTGAATCATTATAATATCTTACGCCGTTTTTGTCTCTTACATATTCAATTCTGTGTTCAACACCCATAAAATCTTTAATAACATTTATGATAATATTAAGAGGTACTCCTGCTTCTATTGTCATTGCAATAGCCGCCATGACATTTTCATAATTATGGTTGCCGAAAAGATGCATGTCATCTACCGACATCACTTCATAATCATCTTTACCGTCAAAATATCTTATAATTCTGCCGTCAAGATATGCTCCCTTGGAAGGTTTTTCTTTTCTTGAAAAATATACAGGGTTCTTTATTGTTTTACCAAATTCCCTGAGCACCTTATCATCATAATTAAGAACGCAGTAATCATCCTCCCTGACTTTCCACTGGTTCTTTGTAATTGATTCTTTCACCGCTGCATAATTTTCCATTGTATAGTGTCTGTTAAGGTGATCCGGCGTTATATTAAGAATTGCACTTCCTTTAGGTGCGAATTTCCTGATTGTCTCAAGCTGGAAGCTGCTGATTTCCGCAACGGTATAGCTGTCCTTAGTTGTCTTAAGAACTTCACTTGTATACGAATTGCCTATATTTCCTACAACAAATGTCTGATTGTTATATTTTTTCATTATCTCACCTACAAGTGTTGTGGTAGTGGTCTTTCCGTTAGTTCCGGTAATTGCAAAAACAGTTCCCTTCTCAAAGTTATAAGCAAGTTCTATTTCTCCCCATACCGGAACATTTTCTTTTTCAAATAATTTAACAATATCACTATCTATAGGAACTCCGGGGCTTATTACAAGTAAATCTGTCTCTTTAACAACTTCGTCAGGCATCTCACCGATTATAAGTCTTAAATCACAATCATCAGGAATCTTTTTAAGGATTTCGTCCCTGTCTGCTTTATCATTGCCGTCATATAAAGTTATATCGGCAGAAGTCTCTGAAAGAAGCTTTACCGCTCCCATTCCGCTTACTCCCGTTCCTACTACAACTACTTTCTTATCTGTTAAATCCATCTTACGTCTGTCCTTTCTCTATTCCAAGGTATGGAAGTATATTCTCAATTAATGATTTTACCACCGGTGCGGCAATTACGCCACCATAATGCATTCCCACAGGTTCGTCTATAATGCACATTGCTATTACCTGAGGATTCTCTGCCGGTGCGATTCCTATAAAGCTGGCAATGTATTTACCGTTGCCTCGCGGAAGTTTTTCGGAGGTTGCCGTCTTGCCCGCAATCGAATATCCCTCGATTCTGCAGTTAAGCCCGCCTCCAAGCTCAACAACATTCTTTAAAAGTCCACGCATTGTTTCGGTGGTTGACTGTTTTATTATAGTACCGCTTTCCTCATATTCCAATACCGAAATATTACCTTCCGTATCTATTTTTTTTACCCCGAAGTGGGGTGTAACAAGTTTACCGCCATTAACCACTGCGCTTACCGCTCTTAACAGCTGCAGCGGAGTAATCTGGAACGACTGTCCAAAAGACATTATTGCAAGGTCAAGCTCTTTAATATTCTCTGTCTTGTGTATGATAGAGCCTGCCTCTCCCGGAAGGTCCACACCGGTTTTACTGTATAAACCAAGACTTTCCATATATTTTACCATATTATCTTTTCCTGTCATAAGTCCCCAGGTGATAAATGCAGGATTACAGGAATTCTGTAGACTTTGCGCAAATGTCTGTGCACCATGTCCTCTTGCGTTGGCACATCTTACAAAGCGGTCCGCCACATGAATCCTGCCGCTGCAGGAATAATGATTATTAAGTGTAACGCTTCCGCTGTCAAGTGCAGCAGTTGCAGTTATAACTTTAAATGTAGAACCCGGTTCGTAAGTATCATTAATAATGGTATTTCGCCATATCCGGTTCATCTCTTCCATTGTCCCATCGGTAAATGGGTCATTAAGATTATATTCGGGATAATTTACCATTGCTAACATTTCACCATTATCAGGGTCCATGACAATTATGCTGACCGACTTTGCCTGATTGGAATAATATGCAGTTCTTGCAAGCTGGGTAGCATAAGACTGGATGTTATAATCTATACTTATATATAAATCATCACCTGCAACAGGCTCAACTCTTTTTACTTCTTTTTCTTCTATTTCTACGCCTGATGCATCAGTCAACGTAAGTATCTGTCCGTTTGTTCCCTTCAGAACATCATCATATTCTATCTCCAATCCCAGTATTCCCTGATTATCGGCCCCGGTAAAACCGAGGATTTTTGAGGCGAGCTCTGAATAAGGGTAAATTCTTTTGCTGTCCTCATCAACCTTAACACCTGCAAGTTCATAGCTTCTTATGGCATCTCCTGTTTCTTTTGGCACATTTGATTTAATCTTTTCCATGGACGAAAATTTTTCTACATATTTTCTTACCTTTTTCTCATCCATATCAAGTTCTTCCGAAAGAATACTTATTACTCTTTCAGGGTCTTTTATCTGTGAATGGATAACCGACACGGTACATACTGTCTCGTTAGTGGCAAGCACCGTTCCGTCAGAACTGATTATCCTTCCCCGCCCTGCTTTTATTGCTCTTTCTCTTTCATGAAGCTCAGTTGCTTTTACCGTAAGCTCTTCACCTCTGAATACAACAACATACGTCATTCTCCCTATCAGTCCCGACATCATAAGGAAAACGGCGTATGCGATAAATTTAATTTTTGTTCTATGTTTTTTTAATACTTTCATAATATTATTTTATTATGAAAGTTTTAACTTTATGCACCATAATGTGCCTAGCCGGGAGTACTTTCCTCAGGCGGGGATTCATCCACACCATCCGGTGTGCTTTCCTCAGGCGGGGATTCATTCTCATCAGGTTTCTCATTTTCTGATGATTCTTTTTGTCCGTCCTCTTTTGATGCGGACTCTTCCTCATCAGGAAGATTAGCTCCTCCGTCAGGCTTAACTTCATCCACATCAACAGATGATGGTCTTTTTACTACAGGTTTTAGAGTCTTGGCATCAATATATACATCTCTTTCGTAATCAGGATTATCTGCAGGTATTCCAAGATAAGGAACAAGTTTATGCATTATATCTGCCGCAACCATCTGTGCCGACCATGATGTATCATACTCTTCACAATCAGGAGTATCAATTACTACATATACAAGTACCTCCGGGTCTTCTGCAGGAGCAAATCCCATAAAAGATACCACATAGCTTTTTTTATCTCTCGGTATTTTTTCAGCCGCACCGGTTTTTCCACCGATTGAATACCCGTCCATATATACATAACCCGCAGTTCCGTAATCAACTACAGCTCTTAACATTGAACTCATAACCGCAGAAGTTTCTTCAGAAACTGTTTCTGTCACAAGTACAGGATTAATTGTTTCAACAAGTTCTCCCTGGCTGTCTCTTATTTCTTTGACAACATGAGGCTTGTAATACTTTCCTCCGTTAATTACAGATGAAAAAGCTGCCATCATCTGAATCATATTAACACTTAAATTTTGTCCAAATGAATTGGTTGCAAGGTCTACATCCATCATTCCGCTTTCTGATATAAGAAGTCCGGCTTCTTCAGAAGGTATATCAATATCTGTCTTTTGTCCGAATTTATATATATGAAGATATCTGTTAAACGTATCTTTGCCTAACATTTCACCATATTGCATAAGTGCGTCGTTACAGGACCTGCAAAGTGCCCAGGTAGGAGTAACATCTCCATGTCCATCACCGCCGTTGCAAAGAATTTTCGTACTGTCATACACACCGTATCCGTCACATTTTACTACATCCGTAAGTTTTATAAGATCTTCTTCAATAAGTTCACTAACGGTAAAAGTTTTAAAAACCGAACCCGGTTCATATATTTTACTGACGGCATTGTTTTTCCATAATGAATAATAAGCTTCAACTCTTTTATCTTCTTCCATGGCATCAAGTTCTTCATCCGTATACATTGAAGAAACATCCCTTGGATTATTCAGGTCAAAAGTAGGATAATCCGCCATCCCGAGAACTTCCCCGTTTTTGGGATTCATAACAACTACTGTTGTTGACAATGAACCATATTCATCATTAAAAGATTTAATTGAATTTTCTATTATATTCTGGATACTGTAATCAATCGTAGATACTATCGTATTTCCGTTTTCAGCGGATATAACCTGTGACTTATATGAGCTGTCATTTATATATCCGTATATTCTCCCGTCAGTTCCCGAAAGATATGAATTATATGACTGCTCAATTCCGATTTCCCCGTTTCCGCCGTTGCTTGCAAATCCTATAAGATCTGCCGCAAGTGACTTAAAAGGATATGTTCTTTTATATTCTTCTTCAAACCATACGCCTTTTATATTGTCAGATTCAGACATTGCTGTCTTAAATCCGCTAATCTCATCCTCTGTCAACTCTTCAAGAAATTTTTTGTAAGCATTTTTGTTTTCTTTTTGTGCGTTTTCATCAAGAAACTCATTTAACTTATCCATATCAAGGTCCGGAAAATATTCTGCTAATGCATCTACCGTTGACTGTCTGTATTTTCCGTCAGATGACAGCATAACTTTTGAATCTATTATGAGATTATATACTCTTGTGGAATACGCAAGAATGGTTCCGTTACGGTCTGTTATGTCGCCTCTTCTTGCCGCAATAGCCCTGCTGTCATAGCCATAGTTATTGTATACTGCCTTTGAATAGCTTTTTCCTTTATTCAGATTAAGCCTGATTAAAGCATACGAAAGTCCCAAAAGCACAATTCCCGCAAGCAGGAAAATAACTAAAAGCTTTTTTTTCATTTTATTTGTAAATTTCTTGCTTTTCGGTTCTTTTTTTACTGACATTGCTGCTCCTTAGCACTATTCTCCTTTGGTAATATCTTTGTATTGAATAACATATTCGCTTTCACCGCTTTTATATTCTACGATCTGATTCTTACCCGCATGCACCATACCAAGTTCCTCAGTTGCTGTCTTATATATATAGTCAAAATCTATAGATGTGTCTATAGTAAGTTTCTTTAAATCGTTGGCTTCCTTTGCCTTTGAAAGCTGTTCGCTTAAAGTCTTTATTTTGTTATTGTTGGCTGTATTTCTGTTATATTCTTTAATAAAACCAACACTTGCAGCCATCGTCACTGCTACTGCAACAGCAATAAATAATGTATAGAGTCTGCCGAATCTGACTGCTCTTTCCCTGTTTGCTTCGGCATATCTGTCCACCTGTCTTTTTCTTATCTGTTCTTTGGTAAGAGGTGCCGTTCTTCTTGGATTTCTTACCGGTTCATCTATAATTCTTGCCGGCGCTGCGCTGCCGTTTATATAAAAATTTCTGTTCATAACTAAATAACCCTTTCAAATACCCTTAATTTTGAGCTTTTGGCTCTTTTATTAATTTCAATTTCTTCATCCGTTGGAACAATCGGTTTTCTTGTGATTATTACTCCTTTAGGTCTGTTGCCGCATACGCACACCGGGAAATCCGGAGGGCATGTACATGTATTAACATTGTCCCTGAATTTATTCTTAACAATTCTGTCCTCAAGGGAATGAAATGTAATAATACATAACCTTCCTTTATCATTCAGCAGATCAATCATAGTATCTATGGATTCTTCCAGAACATAAAGTTCCCTGTTCACTTCTATTCTTATTGCCTGAAATGTCTTTTTCGCCGGATGTCCTCCGTTAACCCTGAATTTCATCGGTATCGCCGCCTTGATTATTTCGGTAAGGCGTCCTGTTGTGGTAATTCTTGATTTGTTTCTTTCTATACATATGTGTTTGGCAATATTTTTTGCAAACTGTTCTTCGCCGTAGTCCCTTATAACCCTGAAAAGTTCCATTTCGCTGTAATCATTCACAACGTCTTGTGCTGTTATGCCTGACTGCCTGTCCATTCTCATATCAAGAGGTGCATCCTCTTCTTTATATGTAAATCCACGTTCAGCATTATCAAGCTGGTAAGAAGAGACCCCGATATCCAAAAGAATACCGTCAACTTTATCTATGCCAAGTGAGACAAGTACATTCTTAATGTTACTGTAATTATCCTTAACAATTGTCACCCTGTCCTTAAATGGCTCAAGTCTTGTGGTGGCGGCACGTATCGCATCCTCATCCTGGTCAATGCCGATTAGACGTCCTTTTTTTGAAAGTCTCTCGCATATATGGTAAGAATGACCTGCTCCCCCGAGGGTTCCGTCAACATAAATCCCATCGGGCTTAATATTAAGATTTTCTATACACTCATTCAAAAGAACTGATTTATGTGAAAATTCCATTGTGACCCCCTTCTAAAGTGTCCGCTTAAAGCGAAACGCCAAGTGCGTCAAGGTTAGCAGCTATTTCATCCATATTGCTGTCGCATTCATCGGTAAGATTGTTCCACTTATCCTTACTCCAGAACTCAATACGTTTTGCTACGCCTATTATTACTACGTCCTTATCAAGTCCTGCAAAATCCCTTAATACGCCGGGTATAAGAGCTCTTCCCTGTTTATCAATTTCACAGTCGGCTGCCCCTGCGGTAAAGAATCTTACAAGTTTTCTTGATTCCATGTTGCTTGTGGAAAGTGATGAGAGCTTGTCCTCAAATTCCTGCCAGCTGTCATTCGGAAATCCGAATAAACATCCGTCAAGACCTTTTGTAACAACAAAAGATTCTCCTAACTGTTCCCTGAACTTAGCCGGTACGATAACACGTCCTTTACTGTCAATTGAGTGATTATATTCACCTTTGAACATGTTATCACCCCTTTCCGTCCGGTATTTTTCAAAGGATTAATTCTGCAAATCTACCACTTTCTAACACATAGTAACTACTTTCTACCACGTTTTAGTCTATATTATTACTTTTGAGGGATTTTTTCAAGTATTTTTGCCTAAAAAACCGGTTTTTTTTGAGTGGTAGAATATGGTATTTTTACCCAAAAAAATACCGTAACGATATGTACACAACATATACGCTACGGTATTTTGCTAACTACAATATATTGATTTATTCTTCTGCAGTGTCTGTCTTCGCTGCTACTACCTTTTCAGGGGTAGGGTCAAATATGCCCTCGGTTTTTCTTAATCTTATGTGCATAAATACGATGAAGAAAAGTCCAACTACAGCTATTGCGATTGAAACAATCTGTGAAACGGCGATTCCATTATGTAACTGGAGCTGGTCTGTTCGTAAGCCCTCCACAAAGAATCTTATAATTCCGTATCCGACACCATATCTGCAAAGTGTCTCTCCCTGGAACTTTTTCTTGTCCCTGAATACCAGTATCAGTATCAGCAGTAAAAGATTCAGTACACTTTCATAAAGAAATGTAGGATGTACCTGAACATACGTGGTTCCGAACACATCCACAAGCATATTATCTGATATGGTTCCTACTGATACGTCTTTAAGAGGTATCTGCATTGCAAAAATGTTATCCGTATATCCTCCGAAGGCTTCCCTGTTTACAAAATTACCCCATCTTCCGATAATCTGGCCTATCAAAAGTCCCGGAATAATGGTATCAGCCATCTTAAAAAAGCTTAATTTCTTAACTTTACTGAATATAATGAGAACGATTACGCCACCTATAACTGCACCATATATCGCAATTCCACCGCCACGGATATTAAAAATCTCCTTAAGATTGTGTGAATAGTAATCCCATTCAAATGCCACATAATATATTCTTGCGCATATTATCGCACCGATTACGGCAAAAAAGGTAAAATCAATATAATCATCTACCTTCTGGCCCGTCTTTTTAGCTCCGTGATAAGCAAGAAGTGCACCTGCGATAAGTCCCAGTGCAAGAATTATTCCGTAAAATTTAATTTCAAAGCTGCCGATATAAAAACCTGTCGGCAAATCAATTTCAAATCCGAGATTAGGAAATCTTATTGCTCCCATATTTTATTTCTCCTTACATTTTTTTATAAGTATATTCCAATGTCATCAATTAATCAATCTATTTTTATGTTTCCAACTTGACATATTATATGGTATAATCAGATTTTAAGGAGGATTTTAGAAAATGAAACTTGGTATCGTAGGATTGCCTAACGTAGGTAAAAGTACACTTTTTAATTCATTGACAAAGGCAGGTGCAGAATCGGCTAATTATCCGTTCTGTACAATCGACCCCAATGTCGGTGTTGTTTCAGTACCTGACGAAAGGCTTCAGTTATTATCTGATTTATATAATTCGGCAAAAATAGTTCCCGCAGTTATAGAATTTGTTGACATTGCAGGACTTGTAAAAGGAGCTTCAAAGGGTGAGGGGCTTGGTAACCAATTCCTTTCACATATAAGAGAAACCGATGCTATCGTCCATGTGGTAAGGTGTTTTGAAAACAGCAACATCGTCCACGTTGACGGCTCTATCGACCCATTAAGGGACATTGATACAATTAATCTTGAACTTATCTTTTCTGATATTGATATTATTGACAGAAGAATTGCAAAAGTTTCCCGTGGTGCAAGAAATGATAAAGCCCTTGCAAAAGAACTTGAGCTTCTTGAAGAATTGAAAGCACATCTTGAAGACGGCAAGGCTGCCAGAAGTTTTGTCACGGATGACGATGACAAAAAAGCTCTTCTTAGTACATATGACTTATTGACATTCAAACCTGTTATATATGCTGCCAATGTTTCCGAAGATGACCTTGCGGATGACGGTGCAAGCAATGAGAATGTTGCAAAAGTAAGGGAATTTGCCGCTTCCGAGGGAAGTGAGGTATTCGTTGTATGTGCACAGATTGAAGAAGAAATTTCAGAACTTGAAGATGATGAGAAAAAGATGTTTCTTGAAGACCTCGGTCTTAAGGAATCAGGACTTGATAAATTAATCAAGGCAAGTTATAAACTCCTCGGTCTTATAAGTTTTCTTACCGCCGGTCCTACAGAAACAAGAGCATGGACCATCAAGAAAGGAACTAAAGCTCCCGGAGCTGCCGGAAAGATTCACAGCGATTTTGAACGTGGTTTCATTAAAGCCGAAGTTGTATACTACAAAGATCTGCTTGAATGTGGTTCTTACGCCGCTGCCAAAGAAAAAGGACTTGTAGGAATTGAGGGTAAGGATTACGTTGTAAAAGACGGAGATGTAATTTTATTCAGATTTAACGTCTGATGCTATAACAGCTATAAGGCAGCCTTCATCTATATGAATGGCTGCTTTTTTTTCTGATACTTCATTACTTACGCATCTGGTACTGCCGGGATTAAGGGTAAATTTTTCAACATTGTAGCGGAAGCCTTTAAGGGTAATTCCCTTCACAGCTCCTGAAAATGGGATGAAAGATACATATTTTCCCACACCTTTTTCAAATTCATATTCTTTATCTACAAGAAAAATCCTGTTGTTTTCATCAATTATTTCCGCATGAAGTCCGGCATCCATGGCAATTTTCAAGGTATGTATGTTTCCGAGAAAATGGTCTGCCCTGCCTCCTGTTGCACACAATACATCTATAGGCTGATTTTTCATAACTGCCTGTTTCATTGCTATTTCCATATCCGTATCATCTTTTTCAGGTTTATATCTTCTGATTATTTTACTGTCATATCCTGATAAAATGCTGTTCTCAACCGAATCGAAATCTCCCACAATGAGGTCCGGAAACAGATTAAGACTTTCCGTATAGGAAAGTCCCTTATCTACCGCAATAATATAATTATAATCGTCAGGACATATATATTCTTTTACAAAATCTTCTTTATATATTCCGCCTGCAATTATCAACGTCTTCATAAATACCTCTTTAATATCTGCTTATTATCTCATTAAATTTCCTTACATTATCCGCAATATCGTCTTTAAATACAGCAGAACCCGCTACGATAATGTCTGCGCCGCATTTAAGGACTTTTTCCACATTATCAAGTTTAATTCCACCATCAACCTCAATAGCAAAAGAAAGTCCGAGGTCTTTTCTCATTCTGTCAAGTTCGCATATTCTCTCAAGGGACTCTTCAATAAATGACTGTCCTCCAAATCCGGGATGAACACTCATCACAACAACTTCATCCACATACTGAAGATACGGCCTTAATGTATCCATAGGAGTCTCAGGATTAATTGCAATTGCAGGCTTTGCACCTGTTTCCCTTATTTTGAGCAATGTATCAATTATATTTTTACAGGCTTCAACATGGATGGATATAATATCTGCACCGCTTTTTCTCACAACCTCAATATATCTTTCAGGGTCAACTACCATCATATGTACGTCAAAAATCATATCGGTACATGGTCTTATTGATTCAACTACAGGCATTCCGAAAGAAATACTGGGTACAAACATACCGTCCATTATATCTACATGCAACATTTCATTGCCTGCATTTTCTATTGTTTTTAACTGCTCTCCGACTTTTGTAAAATCAGCCGAAAGCATTGATGGTGATAAATACTTTTTCATTAATATTTCCTCTTGTTCTTTAATTCATTATACATATCGGTATATATTTTATACCTTAATTCAGATATTCTGCCTTCAGTTACAGCGGCTTTAACCGCACAATCAGGCTCATTGACATGGACACAACCGTTAAAGCGGCATTTTCCTTCATACTCTGTAAATTCATTAAAATAAAATCTTAAGTCCTTGTCTTCCACAACGTCGTAATCAAGGGAGGTAAAGCCCGGTGTGTCAAGCACAAAGGTATCACCGGTTATGTTGAAAATCTCGGTATGTCTTGTGGTATGTTTACCTCTGTTAATCTTCTCGCTAATCTCTCCGGTTCTTGTTTCTGCCTCCGGGAAAACACTGTTAAGAATGGATGATTTACCAACTCCCGAAGGACCTGCAAATGCAGTGGTTTTATTTTGTAAAACTTCTCTTATTTCATCAATTCCTTTGTTCTTTGTAACGCTTGATGCAATAATCCTTGAACCGCATCCCGAAAAATCTTTTATCATTTTATCAAGAATACAGCTGTCCACCTGATCTGTCTTATTAAAACATATTACCGTATCTATTCTGTTATATTCCATCATCACTAAGAACCTGCTTAAAAGATTAAAATTAGGCTCCGGCGATAATGAGGCAAAAACAATCATTGCCTGGTCAATATTGGCAACTGCCGGTCTTATAAGTTCATTCTTTCTAGGAAGAATATCCGTGATATTTCCCGTATGTTCACTGTCACTGATAATGTCTATCAGGACATTGTCGCCCACCAGTGGTTTTATTTTTTTATTACGGAAAATGCCCTTGGCTTTGCACTCATAAACGCCTGCCTCATTTACATAAACGTAATAAAAACCTGCTATTCCTTTTATAATTTTACCCTGCATATTCTCCATTATCTTTCCTGATAAAATAACCGCTTAGCTGTATCACTAAACGGTTACTTTACGATAATTTTATCCGATTACTACCGGAATATTGTCACTTGTTGCAGTAGCACTGCTTCCATCTGCCTTAGTATATTTTATGGTAACAACAATATACGCATCTCCTGCTTTGGCATCCTTAATCTGTGTTGTAAAAAGATAGCTTCCTGTTACTTTACTTATATTATCATATTTCGCCGGAGTTCCAGCTTCTACCGATGCCTTATTGCCGTCATTATTGGTATAATGAACCGAGAATGTAAGTTCAACTTCAGCTTCTGCATCACAATCCGAATTAACCTTGGCTGCTATTGTATCAAGATTAATTGTCTGTGTAACCGAAGGTATTACTACAGGTGCCGGTGTGGTAGTCTCCGGCTCTTTAGCCCCGATACTTATAACAACATCAATAGCTGTTCCTATATTAACCGAATCATTAACCGAATATCCGTTAATCGAAATAATCTTACCGGCTTCAACCTTGTCATCATTCTTTTCTGTTACTTTTCCTAACTTAAGGGAATACTTGGCAAGAAGTTCTTCTGCTTCAGCCTTTGTCTTTCCCACAATATCAGGGATTATAGGCTTACCAAGACTGACAACAAGACCAATCTTGGTAGTCGAAGGTGTTTCCTCACCAACCTTAGGTCCGTTCTGTGTAATTACATTGCCTTCTTTTATTTCATCGTCATAAGTATATTCAACACTTACGTTATTAATATCAAAACCAAGGTCTTCCAGTTCTTTCTTAGCATCCGATTCTGATTTATTGCTAAGATCAGGCATCTTGATATTGACCTCATTCTTGCCCTTATAAAGCACAACAGTTACCTGTGTTCCCACATTGACTTTAGTTCCTGCTGCAGGGTCGGTTGATTCAACTTTACCAATGAGTGAATCATCTGTTGTCTCAACATACTGGAAAGTATATTTAAGTTCTGCCTTGATAATGGCTTCCTCTGCTTCGTTCTGGGTCTTGCCGATTACATTTACCATATCAACAGTCTTAACACCCTTACTGATATATACGGTTATTGTTGTATTTTTATCTACAAAAGAGCCGATTTCAGGATTGGTATCGTATACCTTGTCAACATCATCCTCTTTAGAATAACCATATTCATATTCAAAGCCGAGTCCTTCTTCATTAAGAGTCTTCTTTGCTTCTTCAAGAGTCTTTCCAAGGACATCCGGAACTTTTACTTTATCTGATGTATCTTCAACGCTTGTTGTAGGATCATTTTTCTTACCGCTGCTTCCCGAACCGAAATTCTTGGCAATCTTGGTAATCAGAATTACAAGTATTGCAACAATGGCAACCGCAATGGATATGGCAAGTATTGTTATTACCTTATCAATTGTTTTCTTGTTGTCTGCTTCGTCTTCATCTAATTCTTCATCGTCACCATCAATATCATCAAGATTGTCATCGTCACCGTCTTCGTCAATGTCATCTTCCTCCGCAGCTTCGCCAAGGCTGTTCTTTTTATTAACTTCACCGATTGGTGTTGCTTCAATATTCTCAGCTTTGACAGCTGATGATTTTTCAGCTATTTCATTCACTTCATCAGGTGTGATAAGCTTTGTAGGTGCATCGGATGCCAATGGTGCTCCAATTGTAACAAAATCTTCATCAGGTGTTACAAGAGAGCGCTTAAGATCTGCAATAAGATCTGTCATATTCTGATAACGACGTTCTGTACGCTTCTGTGTACATTTAAGAACTATCTTCTCAACACTTACAGGTATCTCAGGAACATATTGTCTTGGTGAAACAATTTCATCCTGAATATGCTGAAGTGCAATTGATACGGTAGTATCACCTTCAAAAGGTACTTTGCCCGTAAGCATTTCATAAAGTGTTATACCAAAAGAATATATATCACTCTTCTCATCACTGTATCCGCCTCTTGCCTGTTCAGGTGAAATATAGTGAACAGAACCCATAACCGATGAATTAATAGTGTTGGAAGAAGCAGCTCTTGCTATACCGAAATCGGTTACTTTAACTTTGCCTTCCTTAGAAATTATAATATTCTGTGGCTTAATGTCCCTGTGGACAATGTTATGCTTATGGGCAGCGTCAATTCCCTGTGCTACCTGGATTGCAATGCTTACCGCTTCCCTTACGCCAAGAACACCTTTTTTTTCTATGTATTTCTTAAGCGTAATACCTTCCACAAGTTCCATTACAATGTAATATATGCCATTCTCTTCTCCTACATCGTATACATTAACGATATTGGCGTGCATAAGGCCTGCCGCAGCCTGTGCTTCAGCTCTGAATTTAGATACAAATGTCTTATCTTCGCTGTACTCAGGCTTGAGCACCTTGATTGCAACATAACGATTTAATTTGTGACATTTTGCTTTATATACATCAGACATTCCTCCCGAACCGATTCGTTCAAGAATTTCATATCTTTCTGCTATAAACATTCCTTCTCTTAACATATTTCCTCCTAAATTATGGTTCTATAATAATTACTGAAATATTATCTTTGCCACCATTCTGATTAGCCATCATAACAAGTTTATCTGCTTTATTCATAATATCATCATGGCCTGACATAACCGACTCAATTTCTTTATCGGTTACCATATTGGTAAGACCGTCAGTACACATAAGGATACGGCTGTTATCTTCTATCTCTATCTCAAAGAAATCCGGTATAACGTTCTCAGCTCCTCCAAGTGCTCTTGTTATGACATTTTTATATTCATTGGTTCTGGCATCCTCTCTGTTAAGTGTACCCATCTGAACCATCTCTTCTACATACGAATGATCTCTTGTTACCTGCTTTAATTCCCTGTCGGCAAGATAAAGCCTGCTGTCACCGATATTGGCAACATACATGGACCTGCCGTATATTACAGCCACAACAAAGGTAGTTCCCATTCCTCTGTAATCCTCTGATGTGGAGGCTAACTTTAACAACTCTTCATTTGTATGATTTATTGCATCGGACATTATCTGCACAGGCTTAGATGACACGGAATTCTTAACACAGTCAATAAATGTGTTGACGGAAAACTTAGAGGCAAGATCTCCTGCCTTATGTCCTCCCATTCCATCAGCAACTATAAACAGGTTCGGCAGGTTACCTACCGGTTTCACCGTTGAAAAAACATAGTCCTGATTCATATTTCTCTGTCTGCCCACATCCGTTAATGCGTATGCGTTCATTAATTAAGCTCCTTTATATTCGTCACTATGTTATTAAAATTGCATTTTATCCCATTCATTCTAACACAAGGATAAAAAAAGTACAATAAGTTAAATTTTAGCAGCATTATCGTCCATATATCTTTTGCGAAGCTGTCCGCAGGCTCCGTCTATATCTCTTCCCATCTCCCTGCGCACCGTAACCTGAATCCTGTTTTTTTCAAGGATATCTTTGAACTTCTTAATGCTCTTTGTATCCGACTGCCTGTAGTCTCTTTCCTTAATGGGATTAACAGGAATCAGATTTATGTGGCAGTTCATTCCTTTTACCAGGTCTGCCAGTATCAAAGCATGTTCGCTCCCATCATTTTCGCCTTTTACAAGACTGTATTCAAAAGTTATCCTTCTGCCTGTCTTTTCAATGTAATAACTGCAGGCATCCATAATTTCACTTATGGAATATTTGTTGGCAACCGGCATTAATTTTTTACGCATCTCATCCGTTGGGGAATGTAATGATATTGCTAACGTAATCTGCAGTCTCATATCAGCCAGTTCATATATTCTCGGAACAAGACCACAGGTTGATACTGTTAAATTTCTGGCACTGATATTAAGTCCGTTTTCATCTGTAAGGAGTTTTTCAAATTTAATAAAGTTATCAAAATTATCAAAAGGCTCCCCGGACCCCATTACAACAACGTTGGATACCCTGTTTCCCGTAAGTGACTGTATTCTGTATATCTGGTCAAGCATTTCCGACGGATACAGATTTCTGGCAAGTCCGTCAAGGGTTGAGGCACAGAACCGGCAGCCCATCCTGCAGCCGGCCTGTGATGAAATACATACGGAATCTCTATGGTGGTAGTGCATAAGCACACTCTCGATATAATTGCCGTCGTACAGCCTGAAAAGATATTTTGAGGTACCGTCTTCTTTGGATACCTGTACTCTTTCAGGATATAATGAAGCATAAAAAGTGTTTTCCTTTAACTTTGCTTTAAGCGAAGCGGGGATATTAGTCATCTCATCATATCCCGGAACAAGTCTGACATGCATCCATTCATAAAGCTGTTTTGCCCTGAATTTAGGCTCTCCAAGGCTTACAATGTATTCTGTTAATTCATCCAAATCAAGAGATTTGATATCTGTAAGTTCCACGTTATTTTCTCCTAAATAATGCTATGAAAAATCCGTCAAAATTATTATTTTCATCCGGTATTATTTCAAGTATTCCCTTTTTATAATATTTTTTCATATTATCAGGTACCCTGTCTTCAAAATCCACAAGGACATAATCACCATATGAAAGTATATGTTCCACATTACCCATATTTTCTTCATAATTAAGTGTACATGTACTGAAGCAGAATTTTCCACCGTGTTTTACATATTCTTTTGAATTATCAAGAATCTTTTTCTGGAGCTTGGATAATTCATGGCATTTTTCTTCACTTGCGTGATACTTTATATCAGGCTTTTTATTAAGAATACCAAGTCCGGAACAAGGGAGGTCGGCTATTACCACATCTGCTTTTTCAACAGAATCTTCCCATTTTACCGTAGCATCCTTTACAACAGCTTTGATGTTGCAAAGATTAAGCCTGTCAATATTTTCGTTAATCATCATAACCTTATTGTCGGAAACATCCCTTGCCTCTACAAATCCGGTATTATCCATGAATTCCGCTATATGAAGGCTTTTGCCTCCCGGTGCAGCACACAAATCTATTACATAGCTGTCTTTTTCGGGATTAATTGCATAACATACCATCATCGAACTTAAATCCTGCACGAAAAAATCTCCGTCCGCAAAGGTATTTAATTTATTAAGGTAATCAAATCCCTCTATTTCCAAAGCACAGTCAGGTTCTTCTATTACTTTTGCACGGACATTTTCCGCCGTAAGTCTTTTAACAAGTTCTTCTCTCGTACAATGGTTAAAATTGCATCTGACTGTCAGCGGTCTTTTTGAATACTGTGCCTTAAGTATTGCTTCCGTATTCTCTTTACCGTATTCTTTCAGCCATTTATCAACAATCCATCCGGGAGTGGAATATTTTAACCACAATTCCTGTGGCATTTCGATTTTGTTCTTTTCTCTTGCGATGGTTCTCAAAACACCGTTTACAAAACCTTTAAGGGCAGTAAAGCCTTTCTTCACAGAAAGTCTGACTGCTTCGTTACATACCGCAAAATCTTTAACACCTTCCATATATATAAGCTGATATGTGCTCATCCTCAAAATATTGCGTATAACAGGTTTCATTTTATTTACCGGTGTTTTTGAAAAAAGATTAATGATATAATCCAGTGTTATTTTTCTCTCAACCGTTCCAAGAATTGTCCTGCTTATAAAAGAACGGTCAATATTATCAAGATACTGATACTTTTTCAGGACTTCCGGTAAAACTATATGTGTAAATCTGTCTTTTTCGTTTATTTCAATCAATGCATCAAGAATAATATTTCTGGTATTCACATTCTGGTTCATACTATCATTCCTTCTGTTACGGCTGTGCCCCTTAAAAAGCTTTCCGTATCCATTCTCTTTTTGCCCTCAAGCTGTAATTCAAGGACTTTTAATCCGCCATTACCACAGGCAATGGAGAAAGTTTTTTTGGTAACATCATAAATTGTTCCCGGTTCAAGTCCGTCGCACTCACATACGGCGGCTTTCCATATCTTAAGTGTCCTGCCGTTATATACCGTATATGCGGACGGCCATGGATTAAGTCCTCTTATAAGTCTTTCAAGGGTAATGGCATCCTTTGTAAAATCAAGCTTTCCAAGTGATTTGTCAAGTTTACCCGCATAAGTAGAAATGCCCTCCTGCTTTACAGCCCTTGCGGTTCCGTTTTCAATTTCAGCAAGTGTTGATACAAGTGTTCCGGCACCAAGGTCAGCCAGTTTGTCAAAAAGACTGCCACCGGTTTCATCGGGAGCCAGCTCTATTTTTGCCACTTTAAGCATATCTCCCGTATCAAGGCCTTCATCCATCTGCATTATGGTAACTCCGGCTTCTTTTTCACCGTCAATTACTGCCCACTGGATAGGTGCGGCTCCTCTGTATTTTGGCAGAAGGGAAGCATGAACATTTACGCATCCGTACTTAGGAAGCTCAAGAATCTCTTTTGAAAGAATCTGTCCGTATGCCACTACCACTATTACATCAGGAGATATTTTTTTAAGTATATCCACAAATTCCGGATTTCTGACCTTTAAAGGCTGAAACACCTCAATATTGTGTTCTAAGGCTTTTACCTTGACGGGGCTCATTGATATTTCCTTGCCCCTGCCTTTTTGTTTGTCGGGCTGGGTTATTACTGCCGCTACTTCATGACCTGCCTGTATTATTGCTTCAAGCGTACTGACGGCAAAATCAGGGGTTCCCATAAATACAACTTTCATATATTACTCCTCGTCTTCGTCATTTACTACTTCCATAAGGCTTCCTTCTACATGGTCGATATATAAATCGCCATCAAGATGTCCCAGTTCGTGACATATTGCCCTTGCCAGAAGTTCTTCGCCTTCAATCGTATATTCATTCATCTGAAGGTCATAAGCTTTTACTTTTACATAATTGGGTCTTGTAACAATTCCTGCTTTGCCGGGAATGCTAAGACAGCCTTCCTGTCCGGTCTGTGAACCTGAAGTTTCAAGGATTTCAGGGTTAATCATTATGATGGGTCCGTCACCAATATCAATTACAACTATTCTTTTTAAAATTCCTACCTGTGGTGCCGCAAGTCCCACGCCATTTGCCTCATACATTGTATCAAGCATATCTCCTACAAGTTCTTCTGTTTTTTTTGTAATCTCCTGTACAGGCTTACATACTTTTCTTAAAATAGGGTCATCATTAATTCTGATATTTCTTAATGCCATGTTTTTAACTCCTTTTTATCTGAAATCATATTGTATCTGACACTTTGAAAGATATTCGCTGTGTTCTTTCATAAAGTTATCAATCTCTTTTTTTATATTCTGAAGTCTTTGGTGTTCTTTATCCTTATAATATATCTGCCGGAAAAAAACATCCTTAACTTTATACACCGGGGCCTTGCCCGGTCCTATTATCTTAGTCCGGCTGTCTGCTTTGTCTGTAAGCTGTTTTATCTTTTCTGACAACTCAGCTGTCTTTTGTTCGTCCTCTGACGCAATCCTTACAGTCATAAAATTATATACCGGCGGATAATCCATAAGCTCCCTGAAAGCTATTTCTTCATTATAAAAACTCTCATAATCGTGATTGCAGGCATGCACAATACTGTAATGCTCCGGTGAATAGGTCTGTATTACGGCATTGCCCTCCTTATTGCCTCTTCCTGCTCTTCCCGCTGCCTGGGTTATAAGCTCAAAAGTTCTTTCTGCCGCCATATAATCCGGCGAATATAATGATACATCTGCAAGAAGGACTCCCACAAGGGTAACATTTGGGAAATCGTGGCCTTTCACAATCATCTGTGTGCCTATAAGAATATCGGCTTCATGGTTTTCAAACGCCTCTAATATCTTTGCATGCCCGTCCTTGTTACGCGTAGTATCGGCATCCATGCGTAAAACTTTATTATCAGGGAAAAGTTTTTTAATTTCCGATTCCACAAGTTCAGTTCCGGCTTTAAATCTTCCGATATGTTTTGAACCGCACTCCGGACATATTTTTATGCCAGGTGTTTCATAACCGCAGTAATGACATACGAGCCTTCCATTCCCATGTTCGGTGAGGGATACCGCACAGTGAGGACATGTAATTACATGTCCGCAGTTACGGCAGCTTAGGAATCCAAGATATCCCCGCCTGTTAAGAAAAAGCATAACCTGTTCTTTCATTGACAGTTTTTCTTTCATAAGTTCCATAAGTCGGTTGCTGAACATCGTCCTGTTACCATTTCTCAGTTCTTCCCTTAAATCAACAATCTCTGCTGTGGGAAATCCCGCAAGGCCTGCCCTGTTATTTAATTCATAAAGTTTAAACCGCCCCGCTTTTGCATTATAATAGCTTTCAAGCGATGGAGTTGCAGAGCCTAAAACCACTTTGGCTCCTGTCATTTTTGCAAGTTCAATGGCTGTTTCCCTTGCATGATACCTTGGAACATTCTCGCTTTTGTATGCACTTTCGTGTTCCTCGTCGATTATTATAAGCGAAAGTCGGTTAAACGGTGTAAAAAGTGCTGACCGCGGTCCAATCATTATTCTTATCTTTCCCGATTTAGCCATTTCAAAACTGTCATATCTTTCGCCTTTTGACATTTTGGAATTTATAACAGAAACGATATCTCCGAATCTGTTATAAAACCTCATCACTGTCTGGTATGTAAGGGATATTTCCGGTATGAGGCATATTACATCACCACCCCGGTTTATAACCCATTCAATCAGTTCCAGATACACTTCTGTCTTGCCGCTTCCTGTTACACCTTTTATAAGTGATGGCATCATATCTCCATTTTCCATGTCTTTGATTATAGATTCCGCAACGTAGCGTTGTTCTTCATTGAGGATGATTTTTTCTCCGGACTTTATGGTATTTTTTATGGTGTTTCTGAACATTGTATGTGTTGTTATCTCAATTATGCCCTTATTTTCCAAGGTTTTTACAGTTGTTAAATTTATATTTAATTTTTGGGTTAGCAGTGAATAATCAACAACAGGCGTCTTTGCAAGTGTTTCTAAAAGTCTCGCCCTTGCGGTATATTTTTTTCCTGCAGCTTCTTTTGCATATTCTTCTGCCTCTTCTTTTGAAATAAGAAGATGTATTGTCTTTTTCTCGATATTTCTGACTTTTTCTTTTACAGGCATTACAAGTTTAAGTGCCTGATTCATTGTGGAACCATAATGATTTTTAATCCAGTTGGCAAGTTTTATCATCCTTCCATCTATTGTGATGCTGTGTCCGCAAATTCCTGCAAGGGATTTCATTCTGGATATATCTATCTCCGGTTCATCACTTATATCTACGACATAACCGGTCCGTTTGGTTTTACCGAACGGTATCTGCACTTTCATCCCGATTTCAAGCTCCGGAAGCATTGTTTCCGGAATTATGTATTGAAATATTTTATCCAGTTGTTCATGGGATATATCAACAATTACTCCGGCAAACTTCACTTTATCCACCCTTTTCTATCTTGCTAAATCTTCCATTGCTTTCTGCACAAGTTCTTTATCTGTCTGATGATATCTTACGCCTTTTATTTCCTGATAATCTTCGTGTCCTTTTCCCGCAAGAACGATTATATCTCCCTTTTCTCCGTGTTCGATGGCATATTTAACCGCTTCACCACGGTCTTCAATCATAACATAACTGCCGGAGGTCTTTTTAATTCCGGTCTCAATATCCTGCATTATGAGGGCCGGGTCTTCATCTCTTGGATTATCGCTTGTAATTATGGTTAAATCTGCCATCCTGCCTGAAACCTCACCCATTTCAAAACGTCTGAGCTTAGAGCGGTTTCCGCCACATCCGAATAAACATACTATCCTGTTGGGATTATATTCCCTGAGCGTACTTAAAAGGCTCTCAAGACTCATTGCATTATGTGCATAATCTATCATCACTATGAAATCGTCAGAAACCTTAACAGGTTCTACTCTCCCTGCTACTCTTGTATTATATAAAGCATCAAGCAGAAGTTTGTCATCCACATTGAAATGTTCGGATACGGCTATCGCGCAAAGAGAATTATATACGGAAAATTCTCCCGGAAGAGTAAGTTTTATATTAAGCTCTCTGGTTCCCGTAGTATTATATGAGGTGGTAATATTGCCGCCCTCATGGATATACCTGATATTTTCAGCTTTTAAATCGGCTTTGTTCTTAATTCCGTAAGTCTCAAGGGTGCAGGTATGCCCTTCCATTATTTTATCGAAATATTCGCTGTCTGCATTGCCTATTCCATGTACACACTGTTTGAAAAGTCTGCTTTTGCACTCCATATATTCTTCAAAACTTGCATGTTCATTAGGTCCTATATGGTCAGGTTCAATATTGGTGAACACTCCTATATCAAACAAAATACCTGCTGTTCTGTTAAGCATGAGTGCCTGTGACGACACCTCCATAACAACACAACTGCAGCCTGCCTCAACCATTTGGCTGAAATATTTTTGGATAAGGAATGATTCCGGTGTTGTATTTTTAGATGGGATATGCTCATCACCTATTATTGTTTCATTGGTTCCGATAAGTCCCGCTTTTATGTTACATTTTTCAAGGATATCACGAATCATAAAGGTTGTGGTGGTTTTGCCCTTTGTCCCTGTGATGCCTATTGTTTTAAGTTTTTTAGCAGGATAATCAAAAAATGCTGCCGACATAAGTGCAAGCGCATATCTTGTGTCCGCTGTCTTAATTAAAGTAATATCTTTAAGTTCCTCTGTAACTTCAATATCTTTCTGTACGACAATTGCCAAAACACCTTTTCCGGCCACATCACTTATATATGTATGCCCGTCCGAAACCGCACCTGTCACACATACAAACACATCCAAAGCTCCCGCTTTTCTCGAATCATATACAAGATTCTTAATGTCAATATCAACATTTCCGTTTAAAACTTCGTATTCAAGTTTTTCTAAAAGTTTTGATAATTTCACCTGCTTTACGCCTCCTGTTATTTCTGCAATTCCACCGAATGAACGCAGTTATTCATAAGCATTGCAATAGTCATAGGTCCGACCCCGCCCGGTACAGGTGTTATAGCCGATGCTATAGGGAATACATCATCATAATCCACATCACCGCAAAGAATGCTCTTGCCCGACTCACTCGTTCCCAGTCTGTGAATTCCTACATCAATTACAACAGCTCCTTCTTTTACATATTCTTTTGTAATAAATTTAGGCTTGCCGATTGCAACCACAAGAATATCCGCACGTTTTGTTACTTCCTTCAAATTCTTTGTTCTGCTATGTGCAATGGTTACGGTACCGTTTTCCCTCAAAAGAAGAAGTGCCATAGGTTTACCTACAATATTGCTTCTGCCAACAACAACGCACTCTTTTCCTTCTATCTCAATATTGCTTCTCTTTAAAAGTTCAACAATTCCCGCCGGTGTACATGAAACAAAACCCGGCTGGCCTATGCTTAACGCCCCTACGCTCTGTGGATGAAATCCATCCACATCCTTGGCCGGTGATATTGCCTTAATGACTTTATCTTCATTGATATGTGAAGGTAGCGGAAGTTGCACAAGTATTCCGTTTACCTTATTGTCTTTATTAAGTGTATCTATAAGTTCCAGCAATTGTTCCTCTGTGGTATTTTCTTCAAGTTCGTAAGAAAGTGAGTTGATTCCAATGTATTCACATCCCTTTTTCTTATTACCGACATATACACTTGATGCAGGATCGTTTCCAACCTGGATTACCGCAAGTGTAATTTCAATCCCTTGTTCTTTATATGCTTTAACCTTTTCTTTTAATTCATCTTTTAATTCCTTAGAAATTAATTTACCATCTATAACTTTAGCCATTGTAATTCTCCTTTAAAAAATCAACACATTCGTTAAGTTTCATTCCTCTCGAACCTTTAAATAATATGGCATCACCGGATTTCAGGTTCTTAAGAAGATATTCGTTAATTTCTTCTCTCTTTTTAAATAACTTATAACTTCCGTTAAAACCATCTCCTATATTGGCCGCCATTGTTCCAAAAAGAATCAGTTCATCAATCTTTTTTTCTGCCATATATCCGCCGACTTCTTTGTGATAATCCGCTGACTTATCTCCAAGTTCAAGCATATCTGCAAGAACGGCTATTTTACGTCCATTGTTATTGTAATCACACAAAACGTCAATACCGGCTTTCATTGAATCAGGACTTGCATTGTAGGAATCATCAATAATTGTAACTCCGTTAACATCTGTAATCTGCTGTCTCATTGAGACGCCTTCGTATCCTGCCAGTGCCTTAATGGCTTCCGTTACTTCAATGCCATGTCTTTCGGCTACTGCTATAGCTACAAGTGCATTTCTTACATTATGTTCTCCGAGAACGTTAAGCCTTGCATCATAAGAGCCTTTATTTTTTATATTAACGGTAAAATCAACACCACCGTTTTTTACTTTTATATTGGTTGCAAAATAGTCATTATCATTTCCAAGCCCGAAAGTAATTATTCTGTGTCTCAGTTCTGATTTGTGCTTGTTTAAAATCGCATCATCACCATTAATAAATACAATTCCATCCTTTGCATGGATTGCATCCTGGATATGGAATTTTTCTTCACATATACCGTCTCTGGTCTTAAGCTGTTCTATGTGGGATACGCCTATATTGGTGATAACCGCGTCATCCAGTTCCACCAGTTCTGAAAGCCTTGACATCTCTCCACGCATGCTCATTCCCATCTCTATTACGGCAATCTGGTCATCAGGACTCATTTTCAGCAATGTAAGGGGTACACCAATCTGGCTGTTGCTGTTTCCGCTTGTCTTAAATACCTTATATCCTGCTGAAAGTGCACATGCTATCATTTCTTTGGTGGTAGTTTTACCGACACTGCCTGTTACACCGATTTTTGGCATAATCATAAGCTTACCGTAATATTTACCTATTTCCTGTAAAGCCATTGTAGTATTGCTGACCCTTATATATGGCACATTTCCTGTCATTTCGTCATGTTCGCTTGTCAATACCGCCACAGCTCCGTTGGCTATCGCAGAATCGATAAAAGTATGGGCATCCACTCTTTCTCCTATAATCGGTACAAAAAGTGAGTTTTCTTTTATCGAATTGGAATCTGTACTTACATTTTCAATCGGTATATTCATATCACCGCAAAGCACTTCACCCTTTGTGGCTTTTACGATATCTCTTACATAAAAATTCTGCATAATTCAACTCCTTTAAAGGTGAAAATTAAAATAGGCCTGTAATTTTACCTGTTGTTTCGTCAAAGTCAATATTATCAGCCGCCGGTACTTTAGGAAGACCCGGCATTGTCATTATAGAACCTGTAAGAATAACAACAAATCCTGCTCCTGCACTTACATAAGCATCCCTTACGTTAAGGGTAAAACCTTCAGGGCGTCCAAGCTTAGTCTGATCATCTGAAAGTGAATACTGTGTCTTTGCCATACATACAGGGAAATTTGCAAATCCCATTTTTTCTATCTTGTCAAGCATTTTGGAAGCTGCCGGTGCAAAACTTACATCCTTTGCTCCATAAATCTTGATTGCTATGGCTTTAACTTTATCTTTAAGTCCCATATCATCTGAGTATGTCAATGTGAATGGTTTCTGTTCTTTTTCGATTGCTTTAAGAACCTTATTTGCAAGTTCAATTCCGCCTTCTCCACCCTTTTCCCATACTCTGGCAAGAGCAAATTCACAACCCATTCCTTCAACATGTTCTTTGATGAAGTTATGTTCTGCTTCTGTATCTGTTGCGAAAGCATTAAGTGTCACAACAACATTAAGTCCGAAGTTCTGCATATTCTCAATATGCTTATCAAGATTAACGATTCCTGCTTTAAGAGCTTCAAGATTTTCTTCAGAAAGATTCTCTTTCTTAACACCACCATTGTATTTTAATGCCTTAACAGTAGCTACTATAACTACCGCATCAGGACGTAAACCTGTCTTACGGCATTTAATATCAAGGAATTTTTCTGCTCCAAGGTCAGCACCAAAACCTGCCTCTGTTACAACATAGTCAGATAATTTAAGTGCCATTTTTGTAGCTCTTACAGAGTTGCATCCATGGGCAATATTGGCAAAAGGTCCTCCATGGACAATTGCAGGATTCCCCTCCAGTGTCTGTATTATATTAGGCTTAATTGCATCTTTTAAAAGTGCTGCCATCGCGCCTGTGGCATGTAAATCACCTGCTGTCACAGGTTCTCCTGCATAATTATATGCAACAATTATTTCCGAAAGTCTTTTCTTTAAATCAGCCATATCTGTTGCAAGACAGAGAATTGCCATAATTTCAGAGGCAACTGTTATTACAAAATGGTCTTCCCTTACCACTCCGTCAGCCTTTGCACCAAGTCCGACTACGATATTCCTGAGAACTCTGTCATTCATATCAAGACATCTTTTCCATACAACCTGTCTTGTATCTATCTGAAGTTCATTGCCCTGCTGGATGTGGTTGTCAAGAAGCGCTGCAAGAAGGTTATTGGCACTTGTTATTGCGTGAAAGTCACCTGTAAAATGAAGATTAAGATCTTCCATAGGTACTACCTGGGAATATCCTCCACCTGCGGCACCGCCTTTAATACCAAAACATGGTCCAAGGGATGGTTCACGAAGTGCCGCCATTGTCTTTTTGCCAAGCTTGTTAAGTGCTTCCGTAAGACCGATACTGATTGTTGTCTTGCCCTCTCCGGCCGGAGTTGGATTAATCGCAGTTACAAGAATAAGTTTGCCGTCTTTATTGCCTGCTACTCTTTTTTCAAGTTCATCGGTTAATTTTGCTTTGTACTTTCCGTAAAATTCAAGTTCGTCCTCTGCTATACCAAATCTGCCTGCAATATCACGTATATGTGACATCTTTGCTTCCTGTGCTATCTCTATGTCTGATTTAAACATTCCTTTTCCTCCATAATGTTAGTTATTCTTAAGATATTCTTCAAATTCTTCCATTGTCATCATAACTTTACGTGGCTTGGTACCCTCTTCAGGTCCTACCACACCGGCTTCCCCAAGCTGATCCATAATTCTTGCAGCCCTGTTAAAACCGATTTTAAATACCCTTTGCAGCATTCCTATCGATGCACGTTCTTTTTCTATGATAAATCTGCCCGCATCGGCAAAATACTGGTCCCTGTCACCGGAAAAAGCCTGGCTTTCTTCAAATTCAGGATTACTCAGGTGATTTTCTATTTCTTCACTGTATCCGGTCTCATTGCTATTTTCCTTAATAAAATCAACAACCGCCGATACCTCTTCGTCAGATACGAATGCGCCCTGTACTCTCGCCGGTTTCTGATAGCCCTGTGGATAAAACAGCATATCACCCTTACCGAGAAGTTTTTCTGCTCCTACCATATCAAGTATTGTTCTTGAGTCAACACCGGATGATACCGAAAATGCAATTCTTGAAGGAACATTGGCTTTGATAAGACCTGTTATGACATTAACACTTGGTCTCTGGGTAGCAATAATAAGGTGGATACCTGCCGCTCTGGCAAGCTGTGCAAGTCTTACTATGGCATCCTCTACATCTCCTGATGCAACCATCATAAGGTCTGCAAGCTCATCAATGATTATAACAATCTGTGCCATAACCTCAGGAAGCTCTTTGCCTTCCTCAGGTTCCATTCCCGATATCTTTTCATTAAAGCCCTTCATATCCCTTACGCCGTAAGTTGCAAAAAGCTGATATCTTTTCATCATTTCCGCCACAGCCCAGTTAAGTGCCGCGGCTGCTTTTTTAGGATCCGTTACAACAGGTGTAAGGAGGTGGGGTATTCCGTTATATACGCTAAGCTCCACAACCTTTGGGTCAACCATTATAAGCTTTACCTCTTCAGGTCTTGCCTTAAAAAGAATACTCATAATAATAGTATTAATACATACCGATTTACCCGAGCCGGTTGCACCCGCAATAAGAAGGTGGGGCATCTTAGCAATATCTGCCATTACTATCTGGCCTGCGATGTCTTTACCTGCCGCAAAAGCAATTTTAGACTTGGCATCCCTGAATTCTTTGCTGGCAATAAGGTCTCCAAGCATTACGCCGGAATTTTCTTTATTAGGTACTTCAATTCCGACAGCAGCCTTTCCGGGGATTGGTGCTTCAATTCTTATGTCCGCCGCTGCAAGATTGAGCTTTATATCATCCGCAAGGGAAACTATTTTGCTTACCTTAACGCCCTGTTCAGGCTGCAATTCATATCTTGTAACTGCAGGTCCCCGGCTTACATCCGTTATTGTAACGTTAACACCAAATGTAGCAAGTGTCTGCTGTAATTTGCCCGCTGTTGCCCTGAGTTCATCCTTGCCGTCATTCCCTTTGGAATTTCCGCTGCTTCTCTTTAAAAGGCTTACAGGAGGAAGTTTGTATTTATTGTTTTTAGCTGTATGTGATGATTGTACAGGTGCCGTCTGTGCCTGCTCCGTCACATTACCGTGAACGGGCTCCGGTTTAAAGTTTTTTTCCTTATCAGGCTTTAGAAGCTGTTCTTTCTCAAGTTCGTTCTTTACCAGCTCCATATCAATGTAATCTTCTTCTGCCTTCTGTGGTTCTTCATTAACTATTGCTGTATTGGCAGCGGCAGTTTCCACTGTCCCGGAAGGAGGAAGTATCTCTTTAACATCCTCATAAGCCGGTTCAAAAGGAATACTCTGTTCATCCTGGAAATGTCTCATTGCATAATCTGTTGCATCAACAACATTGGCATACTCGTTTTCATCAAAAGGCTTTATATCCGTTGCCTTTTCATATGAATATACATCTTCCCCTGTAGTCTCTGCATCCGCCTTTTCCATGCGTGTATCCGTTGTTATTCCGTCGACTTTCACGGAAGAACGCTTTTTCTTAGGAGGCATCTTCTCACTTGCCTTAAGTTCTTCCATTCGTTCTTTTTCTTTACGCTTAACTGCTACATCCGCTTTGTACGCTTCCATATCACGTTTTGCGGCGTTGTATACTTTTTTGCTGTTCTTTTTAACACCGCCGATAAACGAATGTTCTGTTATGATAACCGCTGCTATAATTATTAGTACAACCGTAAAAATATATGCACCTGCATTACCAAACAGTTTACTAAAAAGCAGACACAGCATGCCGCCAAAAAAACCTCCGCCGTTCTTATGTGTGCTGGAATTTATGTAAAAATCACCGACATTCCATTCTCCGCTGTGGCTTCCGGAAATCAGCTGTATCAGGGTACATAAAAAAATCAGTTCAAACAATACTGCAATAAGTTTGACTCTGGCAATCGAATTATTCTTATTGGACATTGCAAAAATTACCGCAGCAAAAAGAAGAATCGGGAAAATATATGCAAGTATTCCGAATAGCCCGAAGAAAAATGCGCTTATACCTTTACCTACAATTCCTCCTACGCCGAAATTGGCAAGAAAAATTATAACGCAGAGTGCCATCAATATTAATAAAACTGCTTCTGTAATAAGTTTATTATTATATTTTTTTGCAGCGGGCTTTTTTCTGCCTGCCGGCTTCTTTTTCGTCTGTCCGTTTTTACTGCCTGTAGCCATAAAAAAGTTCAGCCTCCTGTTATTTTATAAATGAAAGGATTATTCCTGCCACACCGGCAATGATGCAGTAGATTGAGAATCCCTTGTAACTCTTATTTTTTATAAGTCTTAGCATAAATTTAATAGCAAAATATCCGCTTACTGCCGCTGTAATTGTTCCAAGAACATATCCCGGTAAATCAGCAGAACCGAATACAACATTCCTGTTGCCGCCAAGTTCAACTATAACGGCTCCAAGTACAGCCGGTATGGACATAAGGAATGAGTATTTAATCGCCAACTGTTTATTAAAGCCAAGCATCATTCCTGTTACTATCGTTGCACCGGATCTTGAAATTCCCGGCAGCGTTGCAACACCCTGTGCGACACCGATAAAATAAGCATCCGAATATTTTGCCTTGTTAATTTTCATGGTATTGTCACTCTTCTTGTCTGCAAGCATAAGAAGTCCGGATGTAATCATAAGACATATTCCCACAAACCACAGGGTATTTGTTGCAAGCTCGGTAAAATTCCTGCCGAGAAGTCCTATAAGTCCTGTGGGAATAGTTGAAATTATAATCATTAACACAAGTTTTTTATAATTGGAATTAACCACCTTAAAATATGTATACTTCGTATCCCCACGCCGTCTTTTTATAAAAACTATAAAATTAGCAAAGATAATAAGAAGCATCTGAAAAAACTCCTGAATCATATGCCATATATCCTCATGGAATACAATTATGATTGCAATCAGTGTTCCAAGATGAAGCAATACATTAAAATATATTTCCGAATCAAGATTTGTACCAAGAATCTTACCAAAAATAGCCAGATGTCCGGAACTGCTCACGGGTAAAAATTCCGTAAGTCCCTGAACCAATCCCAATAAAATTGACTTCAGTATATTCAAAGTTCATTCCTCCTATAAAGACATTCTCCTAATTATACCATTTTACCTTTATTTTGACAAATGAATTTCAATTTATTCCACGCTTTGTCAATACTGCCGTTTTCATCAATAAGTCCGGCTTCCACTGCTTCTTCCCCAACAAGAATAGTGCCTAAATCACTGGACATCATCGAAGTATCCATCATCATTTTTTCTATACTTTCTTCGCCGCATCTGCTGTGCTCCGATATGAAACGCACTATTCTGTCCTGTATGGATCTGAACTGCCTATAGGTCTGTCTGGTTCCTAATATTGTTCCCGTCATTCTTACAGGATGGATAACAACGGTTGCACTTTTCACTATAAATGAGTAATTCGCAGCCACCGCTATGGGTACTCCTATGGAATGACTTTCCCCTATTACAAGAGACACCGTAGGCTTACTAAGCCCAGCTATCATTTCCGCAAGGGCAAGCCCCGCTGAAACATCTCCTCCCATAGTGTTAATAACAAATAAAACACCCTCAACATCATCATTATTTTCTATGGACACAAGCCTTGGAATTATTTCATCATATTTTGTATTTTTATCAGAACCGCCTCCGTCGTGTCCTTCAATTTCTCCCAGAATATATATTGTTTCAAACATAAATGCCACCTCCGGCAATATTATTACCGAAGATGGCATATTTATTCACATTATACCGTTGCAGCTTTTAAAGCCTGTTCTATATCTGCAATGATATCCTCAACATTTTCTGTACCAACGGAGAATCTGATTAAGTCAGGATTAACGCCTGCTGCCTTAAGCTGTTCATCCGTAAGCTGTCTGTGTGTATGGCTTGCAGGATGTAAAACAGAGGTTCTGCTGTCCGCAACATGCGTAACGATTGCCGCAAGTTTAAGATTATCCATAAATTTTATGGCAACGTCCCTTCCGCCCTTAAGTCCGAAGGTTACAACACCACAGCTTCCGTTTGGCAGGTATTTTAACTGACGGTCATGATATTTGTCCCCTTCAAGGTCAGGATAATTAACCCATTCCACTTTTTCATTATTTTTAAGATATTTTGCAACCGCAAGCGCATTGGCACAATGACGTGGCATACGAAGGTGAAGGGTTTCAAGTCCGAGGTTAAGTAAAAAACAGTTATTTGGAGAAGGTATAGATCCTAAATCCCTCATAAGCTGTGTTGTACATTTTGTTATGTAAGCCATTTTTCCAAACTTCTCGGCATAAATAATTCCATGGTATGACTCATCTTTTGTTGTAAGTCCCGGGAATTTATCTTTATGTGCCATCCAGTCAAAGTTACCGCTGTCAACGATGCATCCGCCTACCTGTGTTGCGTGTCCATCCATATATTTTGTTGTGGAATGGACAACTATATCTGCACCAAATTCAAATGGTCTGCAGTTAATAGGTGTCGCAAAAGTATTGTCTACAACAAGAGGTATCCCATTTTTATGTGCAACCCTTGCAAAAAGCTCAATATCAAGAACTTCAAGTGTAGGATTGGAAATTGTCTCACCAAAGATAAGTTTTGTATTAGGTCTTATAGCTGCCTGTAACTCTGCCTCATCGGCCTCAGGTGATACAAAAGTACAATCAATTCCAAGTTTCTTCATTGTTGTTCCAAGAAGGTTATATGTTCCTCCGTAAATTGCGGAAGAAGCTACAATATGTCCACCTGCTTCACATATATTAAACATGGCATAAAAGTTAGCTGCCTGTCCTGAAGAAGTAAGCATCGCACCTACACCGCCCTCAAGATCACATATCTTAGCGGCAACCGCATCATTGGTAGGATTCTGAAGCCTTGTGTAGAAATATCCTGTATCTTCAAGGTCAAACAACCTTCCCATCTGGTCACTTGTGTCATACTTAAATGTTGTGCTCTGATAAATAGGTAAAACTCTTGGTTCCCCTTTCTTTGGTGTGTATCCGCTCTGTATACACTTTGTTTCAATTTTGTAATTGCTCATCGTCAATACCTTCCTTTTTTTCTATTTTTGTTATTTCTACTTTTCTGATTACATTACCTGTAACTTCCAGTATTTTAAAGCTGAATCCATATGCTTCAATAACCTCTGTCTCATTTTCAGATGCGATTCTGCCAAGTTTTGATATTAAAAATCCATTAAGTGTCTCAAAACCATCGCTTTCAATTTTAATTCCCAACAAACTGTTAATATCTTCTATATCTGTGAGACCATCCACCACATAAGTATCGTCTCCTGCATATTCAACCACTTCTTCCTCATCGTCATATTCATCAAGGATATTGCCTACTATTTCTTCTATAATATCCTCCATTGATACGATTCCCGCTGTCTGTCCATACTCATCCACAACAATACCCATGTGGATTTTTTTCTCCTGCATATCCTTAAGCATATCGTCTATGTCCATTGTTTCCGGAACCATATATGGTTTTCTTAAAAGGCCTTTTACATCCTTAAGTAGTTTCTTACGGTTAGGAATATTTCTGTAAAAAATAAGTGCGTCCCTTATATGTATTGTTCCTACAATATTATCAATATCACCTTCATAAACGGGGAACCTTGAATATTTACCTTCTATATGGTTCTGGATAAAATCATCTAGTGTAATGGTACTTTCCACCGCTTCTATATTGCTTCTGTGTGTCATTATATCACCGGCATGTTTATCTCCAAGTTCAAAAATATTGGTAATCATTTCAGCCTCTCCGGCCTCCAAAACGCCCTGCTCCTGACCTTCATTAACCATTGTAATGATTTCTTCCTCTGTAACATTTTCCTCAGCATCAGGATTTTTAATGCCAAAAATTCTTAAGATTCCTTTTGCAATTATGGTTGTAACAAAAACAACCGGTGAAAGCACAAGCATAAGAAAACGCACGTACTTTACAAGTCTGATTGCTGTCCTTACAGGTTTGCGTCTTCCACACTTTTCAGGTATTATAACTCCAAATATTATAAAAACAAGTATCATGGCAACTGCAAGTACAATATATACCCACGTTTTGTCTCCGTTGACAGACTGAATAACTCTCCTTGCCAGGGAACCCAATATGTAACTTCCGGCAATGATGTTGGTAATATACACAATTATGTTCACTGTGTCATTAAATCGTGACGGAGATTCAAGAATCTTAGAAATCATCTCCCTGTATTTTGCCTTGCCTTCCTTGCTTTCGGCTATATCGTTGGGGCTTAGTGTCCGTATTGCTGCGTTAAATGCATACAGAATAACATCAATTGTCAGAAAAAAAACAAATAAAACTATTCCAATACCAAAATGGCCATAGACCATAACAAATCTCCTTCTTATGTATTTTGTATCTCAAGGCTTGTTATAAGTGCCTCATTAACTTTTGTTATTATTTCATTATCAAGATGGCATACTTTATCCTTAAGTCTTGCCTTATCTATAGTTCGTAACTGTTCGAGTAAAATAACGGAATCTTTAATCATATCATACCTTTTTGAATCAATTTCAACATGCGTCGGAAGTTTATGTTTCATTCGTGAGGTAATTGCTGCTATTATCACAGTGGGACTGTGCCTGTTCCCTGTGTCATTCTGGACAATAAGTACGGGTCTTACACCACCCTGTTCAGAACCAACCACAGGTCTTAGGTCAGCATAAAAAATGTCTCCCCTTTTAATATTCAAGTAACACACGACCTTTCGTTTATGATATAAGCATTATCTCCAGTATCATGTGTGTTTATTCAATACTAAACGTATTTTCTCTCTACTCTTTCAGAAATATCACATACAAATTCATAATTAAATCTTCCTGAAAGTTCTCCTACTTCTTCAAATGTAATCTCTTCGCTGCCGTCTTTTCCGACAACCGTTACCACATCTTCAACATTAACATCCGGTATATCGGTTACATCAATCATCATCTGATCCATACATACCCTGCCGACAACCTTTGCCTTTTTTCCATGGATAAGTACATATCCTTTATTGGAAAGCGACCTTGGATAGCCGTCGGCATATCCAATCGCAACAGTTGCAATCCTCATCGGTCTGTCTGTCACAAAAGTTCTTCCATAGCTTATGCTTTCACCGGCACCCAGTTCTTTTACAAAAATAACATGGGTCTTAAGTTCAAGCGCAGGGTAATATTTCATTGATGCGTCCACTTCGTCACTTGGCTTAAGTCCGTATAAAATAATACCTTCCCTTACCATGTCAAGCTTATATTCCGGCAGATCGATTATTGCCGCACTGTTGGCACAATGTCGTATTTTGAATTGGATGCCTCTTTTTTCAAGTTTTGAGATAACATCCATAAACAATTCAAACTGATGCTTTGCATAACTTTTATCCGCGCTGTCCGCAGTTGCAAAATGCATGAAAATTCCTTCGCAGTCAAGTCCTTCATAACCTGTAAGTTCTGCTATATCATCTATAGCTTCTTCATTTACAGGAAAACCGATTCTGTTCATTCCGGTATTAATCTTAATATGGCACTTCGCTGTAATTCCTATCCTTACGGCACATTCTGATATATCTTTTGCCATATCCTTTGTAAGCATGGCAAAAATAATATTATTTCTTATGACAGATTCATATTCTGCTTTGCATACATATCCAAGTACAAGTATCGGATTGTCAACGCCGCTTTCCCTTAATGTAAGAGCTTCCCTTACGGTTGCAACGGCAAATCCGTATACTTTATCTTTGATTGCTCCTGCTACTTCCACAGCACCATGTCCGTAAGCATTAGCTTTTACAATTGCCATTATTTTGGTGTCATTACCGACTCTTTTTTTTGCTTCTTCTATATTTTTGTATATCGAATCAAGATGAATAACCGAATATGTCCTTGTAAATTCTTTCATTTCAATTTTCCTTTACTATTTATTAACTGCCTTTCCCAGTATATTTACAACGTCTCCTGCCATAACAGAATGTGAACCCTGTTCTTCTTCCGCTATCTCACCGGCAATTCCGTGTAAATATACACCCATACAGGCTGCTGAAAATGGTTCTATCCTAAGAGAGAGCATTCCCGCAATAACACCGGTCAGTACATCGCCCATGCCTGCTTTAGACATTGCTCCTGTTCCTGAGGAATTTATATATGCCCTGCCATTTTCACAAGGCTCTGCAACAACAGTGACTGCGTTCTTCATAACAAGAATGACGTTAAATTCTTGTGCAAAACTTTTTGCAGCTGCAACACTGTCCTTTAGAAGTTCTTCTTTGGTAAGCCCCGTAAGTCTCATAAATTCACCGATATGTGGTGTAATTATAGCAACATGGGAATAACTTTTCAATAATGATATATCTTCGGCAATAATATTTAACGCATCCGCATCTATAATAAGTGGGACTTCGCAGCGTTTAAGGACCTCTTCCGTTATATTATGTGCTGTTATATCTTTTGAAAGTCCGGGACCAAGAATAACGCATGTGGCTTTCTTTAAACTTTTTTCAAGCATGCAACAATAATTATCTTCGTTATAACCCGTTACAATTGCTTCCGGAAGTAGTTTTTTAATTATATCCGTATTACTTTCATAGGTAAGAATCTCCACAAGTCCCGCACCTGTCCTATAGGCTGAAGCTCCGCTTAAATATGCGGCTCCGCTCATATCACGGCTTCCTGCAATGACAAGAATTTTACCGTAGGTTCCTTTATTGGAATATGCTTTTCTGTCAGGTATTTTTCTTAAATCATCTTCTGTAAAATACATACATGGATTAAGTGTTTTGATTGCTTCCGGGCAGAAACCTATGTCTGCTACCGTGACTTCCCCGCTTAACTCTTTGCCGGGATATATCATATTACCGACCTTATTATAACCAAAAGTCACTGTAGCATCGGCTTTAACTGCTTTAGAAAGAACCGCTCCCGTTTCGGAATCTATGCCGGACGGAATGTCAACACTTACCACAACATTATTGGAACAGTTAATCAGATCTATCACATCAGCATATATTCCTTCGACATTCCTTGAAAGCCCTGTTCCAAAAATACCATCTATTATTATATCATATTCCGGTATGGCAGAAACGTTCACAAAGTTGAGACCACTGTTCCCGGCAATCGTCATTTGTGTGGCAAATTCTTCCGTTTCCTTTCTGTCATCGTCTATTACGGCAATATCAACAGCCACACCCTGCCATGACAATATCCTTGCTGCGGCTGCTGCATCAGCTCCGTTATTGCCTTTACCGCATACCGCCAATATTCTTACATTACGTCTGAAAAGAGCAACAATCTCTGCAACCTTCATAGCTGTACTGACTGCCGCTCTTTCCATAAGAACTAAAGACGGAACACCCATCTTATCAATTGTAAATCTATCAACTTCTTTTGACATTCTGCCTGTCAATGCATACTTCATAATTATCCCTTTTTATTATCAAATATTTCTATCATATCAGGACCTAAAAGGTCGTGCATATATGAATAAATTTCTGTGTTCTTCAGTTCTTTATCCTGTTTTATAAGAACCTTTTTCTTAAGCTCGACTCTCATCTCATTTATCCATTTTCCTAAGAGCTGGATATCGTCATAATTGTTGTGTATACGCCTGTAACATTCATCTATTCCCTGAATTACAAGCTCAATATTTGCGTCCCTTATCCTGCCCGGAATTTCAATTTCTTCCTGTTCAAGCTTTTCTATCTTTTCTTTGGCTTCCAGAACAAGTTTCTGGTCACGCGCCATTATTTTGTTCCGTTTGGCATCAGTATCTCCTGTATCCGCGGAATTATCAATTATTTCCTTCATAATGTCGCTTTTAATTTTTCTTAAAGCCTTTAAATCATTGGTTATCTGTCCCTGCCTTTTTAGCAGGGTGCCAAGATTTTTTTCAAGTCTTTTTACTTCAGGCGTCTTATCTTTTTCAGGAAAAAGCCTGTGCCACCGTTCATCAAGAATAACTATAGGCAATTGTTTATATGCAACATTTTTCTTTACATCTTCTATCGTTATTGACATTTATCTAGTGCAACCTCGTAATATTATAAGAAAGTGTCATAAGGCTCTCTGACAAATGTACATTTTCAACCACCACATTGTCAGGCACCTCTAAATCAATATGGGCAAAATTCCATATTCCTTTAATTCCTGCCCTAATCGCAGTCTGGACTACCTCCGTTGCACTTCCTTTTGGAATCGTCAGTGCAAGGATTTCAATATTATTATCTTTAATAAAAGCTTCCATTTCACTCATCGGTCTGATTACTGCGCCTCTGCATTCTTTACCGATAAGAGCTTCGTTGGTATCAAACATTGCTTTTACGACAAAACCTCTTTTTTCAAAATTAGCATAATTGGCAAGTGCTTTGCCAAGATTTCCGGCACCTACGATTATTATGCTGTGAATCTTGTCAATTCCGAGAATCTTTGCAATCTCACTGTGAAGATATTTTACATTATAACCGTAACCCTGCTGCCCGAAGCCTCCAAAATTATTAAGATCCTGTCTTATCTGTGAAGCTGTAACATTCATCCTGCGGCTTAATTCGCCTGATGAAATTCTTTCCACGCCGCTGTCAATAAGTTCTTCAAGATATCTGAAATACCTTGGAAGTCTTTTGATAACAGCAAGTGATATTTCGTTTTCTTCCAATACAATCCCTCCATACTGTCAGACTATAAACTTATTTTCTTTTTTAACATATATGATACAAACAGATAACTGCCTGCAATAAGGCACAATCTGAATAAATAAACATAAATATTACCTGCAAGATATTGTAAAAACGTATCTCCGTAATCCATTACCGGAATCCTGCCTGCTATAAACGATGTCAATATAACTATCACAAAAAAGAATACTATCGATAAAAAAGCTTTGCCTTTTCTGTTCGCAAGAATAGTTGTACTGAGAGTTATGGCAACATATGCACAGCTCACGCTGAATAAAAAACTTATCATCATAGTAACAAGTGTTGCCAGAAAAGAAGCTATATATGAACCCGTATTAAATCCAAATGCTCTCCCAAGTTCATCAAGTTCTGAGGTAATTATATGTATTTCCTTATATCTGTCTGTTATGAGCTTTATATTAAGTCCGAGAAAAAGACTGAATATCAATGTGCCTGCCACAGTAACAATAAGGAGTGACAGATATTTGGCTCCCACAATCTTATATGTTGAATTAGGTGTCATGAAAGTCATATAACTGTACTTTGAGTTGATTTCCTTAGAATATGACACAGCTCCGCTGATCATAAGTGCCAGAATACCGAATGACCCTCCAAGTTCGGCCAGAACAAGTGCCAGTACCATATGATTATCGCTTTTAAGTAAAAAGCTTATAAGAAAATATATCTCGGTAACCACAAGAATACCAAACAATGTAAGGTATGTGCCGGAATCCTTACGGAATTCATATTTAATAAGTCTGCCCATTATACATACCTCCATAAATTTCCTTATATAAGTCGACAAGGGATTTGTTGTCATTATAACTTCTGATATCTTCCGTATTGCCAGCCATAACAACTCTGCCGTTTTTTATAAAAACAGCTCCGCCTGCCGCATGCTCAAGTTCATCAACAAGATGGCTTGATACAATAATTATTTTATCTTCGTTGTTATATCCGATTATTGTATTCATAACCTGTTCTCTTGCAATTATATCTATACCGTTCAATGGTTCATCAAGAAGAATAACTCTTGAATTTCTTGCCATTGCTACCGCTACTTTAAGCTTTGCAAGCATACCGGTTGACATATTCCTTACCTTGCCATCAAAATGTAATTCCATTCTGTCAAGCAATCCATACATCCTGCCCTCGTCAAAATCTTCATAAAAATCTTTATAAAAAGACGCTATATCCTTTATCTTCATGTAATTATAAAAGTAATTCTCTGTAGGCATATATGTAATTCTAGCTCTTGTCTTGTCTGAGATTTCTTCCCCGTCAAGATAGATTTTTCCCTCTGTAGGTTTAATAAGTCCGACCACCATCTTCATAAAAGTCGACTTACCGCTTCCGTTCGGACCGAGAAGTGCATATATCCTTCCCGCATCAAGTTCCAGGTTAAGTCCATCCACAGCTCTGCAGCCGGAATACACCTTAACGAGATTCTCACATTTTAGCACGTCATTATACCTCGCAAAAAATATTTTCATAAATTATACCACTTTCTTTATGTTTCTTGCAATCCCTTGTTATCTAAGATATAATTTAACGATATAAACGTCATAAGTCAGAATTACAATTGTGCTTGCACAAATGAGTAATTCTGACCTATGACGCAACGGACACCGAAAACGGAATAAAATACTGTGCATACAGTATTTTATGGGAGTTTGAGGTGGCGGGAATTGCGAAAATTGCGCAGCAATGGAGCAATTCCTTTATATCGTTTACTAAATAAGTCAGAATTACAATTGTGCTTGCACAAATGAGTAATTCTGACCTATGACGCAACGGACACCGAAAACGGAATAAAATGCTGTGCATACAGTATTTTATGGGAGTTTGAGGTGGCGGGAATTGCAATAATTGCGCAGCAATGGAGCAATTCTATTATATTATTTTGTGATGGAGGATTACACATGGAAAATATTATTGATGTTATCAACAATGCTGCTGAATATATAGCAAATTCAATTAAATTCACACCGGAAATTGCTATAATACTTGGTTCAGGTCTTGGTCCTTTAGCTGACGAGGTCCAGTCCCCTGTTGTTATTAAATACAGCGATATTCCGGGATTTCACGCCTCAACGGTTAAGGGACATGCCGGAGAGCTTGTATGCGGTATGATTTCAGATAAAAAAGTAATCGTTATGAGTGGCAGATTCCACTATTATGAGGGACATGATATGGACGCCGTTACTCTTCCTATAAGGGTATTTGCGAAACTTGGTATCAAAAAACTTATTGTTACCAATGCAGCAGGCGGTATAAAGTCAAGTCTTAATCCCGGCTCAATAATGCTTATCACAGATCATTTAAGCTATATGTGTCCGTCTCCTCTCCGTGGACCTAACCTTGATGAATTCGGTCCGCGTTTTAAGGATATGACAGAAGTATATACAAAAGAATACATTGAGGCTGCCAGAATGACGGCAAAAGAACACAATATTCCCGTAGATGAAGGTGTCTACTGTTTTTTCAGAGGTCCCCAGTATGAAACTCCTGCCGAGATAAGAGGCATTGCCATTCTTGGTGCAGATGCGGCCGGTATGTCAACTGTTCCCGAAGCAATCGTGGCAAGGCATTGCGGTATGAAAATACTTGGTATATCTTTAATAACCAATAAGGCAGCCGGTCTGTCTTCCACAGAATTATCCCATAGTGAAGTCACAGCCATAGCCAAAAAAGCAGAACTTAATATGGTTACTCTGGTAAAAAACACAATAAGCAGGTTATAGAAATGATTTTAAATTGCAGCAACATAAGTAAAACTTTTATAGATAACACGATTCTAAATAATGTATCCTTTCACATTGAGGATGGTGAAAAGGCAGCTATTGTAGGTGCCAACGGCGTAGGTAAATCCACCCTTTTAAAAATTATAATAGGTGAGCTCGCTCCCGATGACGGTTCCGTTACAATCAGTAAGGACAAAACAATGGGATATCTTGCCCAACATCAGAGCATTGACGGCAATAACACCATTTATGAAGAAGTTCTTTCAGTAAAACAGGACGTAATGTCGTTAGAACTTTCCATAAGGCAGCTGGAAACAGATATGAAGAATGCCAAGGACGATGTTCTCAATGAAATGCTCGAAAAATATACAAGATTAAACCACGAATTTGAGCAGCAGAACGGATACGCAGTAAGAAGTGAAATAGCCGGAGTCATAAAAGGACTCGGCTTTACAGAGGACGAATTTGATAAAAAGATATCTTCCCTTTCAGGAGGTCAGAAAACCCGTGTTGCACTATGCCGCCTTCTTTTAACAAAGCCTGACATACTGCTTCTTGATGAGCCAACGAACCACCTGGACCTGCCATCAATAAGCTGGCTTGAAACATACCTTAAAAATTATCAGGGCAGCGTAATCATTGTATCCCACGACCGTTATTTTCTTGATAAGATTGTTACAAAAGTAATTGAAATTGACAGGGGCAGTGTCACTGTTTTTTCAGGTTCATATTCCGACTATTCTGTTAAAAAAGCTGCTTTAAGGGACGCTGAAATGAAAGCCTACCTTAATAATCAGCGTGAAATCAAACACCAGCAGCAAGTTATTGACAAGTTAAAGCAGTTTAACCGTGAAAAATCCATAAAGCGTGCGGAAAGCCGTGAAAAACTTCTGTCCAAAATGGAGGTTATTGACAAACCTTTAGCGGAATCCTCCGGCATGCGTATTGATTTAGAGCCTTCAGTTGTAAGCGGTAATGATGTTCTTACGGTTTCCCACCTGTCAAAAAGTTTTGGCAGTAACCACTTATTTGATGACATCAGTTTTGAGATCAAACGTGGTGAGCGTGTTGCCCTGATTGGCGCCAACGGTACCGGCAAAACAACCATTCTAAAAATAATAAACGGAATAATTGATGCAGATTCCGGAACCTGCCGTCTCGGTGCCAATGTTACCTGCGGTTATTACGACCAGGAACATCAGGTACTTGATATGAACAAAACAATTTTTGATGAAATTCAGGACACTTACCCTGACATGAATAATACTAAGGTGCGGAACGTACTGGCCGCCTTTCTTTTTACCGATGATGACGTATTTAAGCGTATCGGTGAATTAAGCGGCGGAGAAAGAGGCCGTGTCCTCTTAGCAAAGCTAATGCTTTCCAATGCTAATTTTCTGCTCCTTGATGAGCCAACAAATCACCTTGATATGGCATCAAAGGAAATCCTTGAAAGTGCACTTAATAAATACACCGGAACATGTTTTTTTGTATCCCATGACCGATATTTTATTAACACGGTAGCCACAAGAATATTGGATTTGAGAAACAACACAATTACCAATTACATAGGTAATTATGACTATTATCTGGAAAAAAATGTACAGGCTCCCGCTTCTGTTTCTTCCAAAGCCGCAGTTACCGTCTCCGTTTCCAAAGAGGACCGTATACTTCAGAAAGAAGAACAGGCAAAAGAACGCCGTCGCAAAAATGAAATTGAAAAATGTGAAAAAGAAATCTCGGAAATTGATGAAGAACTTTCGGAAATTGATTCAATGCTGACAAAAGAAGAAATATACACTGACATAAATAAACTTACGGAATTAAGCAGCCGTAAATCAGAACTTGAACAGAAACAGAACGAATTATATGAAAAATGGGAATCACTTATGTAGTCTGTGATTCCCTGTTACCGTCTTTATCGATATATATAATCATACCCGGGCCAAGCTTGTCCGTAGGTCTTGCGGTAAAACCGTTGTCTATATAGAACTTTTCCCTGCCTTTGGCACACATGAGACAAAGCATCATCCGGCTTCCCGGCTCAGTGATTTCTTCCACAAATCTCTTCAACCTTAAAAGTATCTGTCTGCCTATTCCTTTTTTCTGTGCCTCAGGTATAACAACGAGGTCCTGGATATAGGATATTACGGCTCCGTCGCCTATTACCCTGCCCATTCCCACAGGTTCACCGTCAAGGTATGCACACACAGTAAACAGGCTGTTATTAACAGCCTGTTCTGCCTGTTTATCTGTAAGCTTTATCCAGCCTACTTTTTTTCTAAGATGTAGATATGTATCCGTATCAAGAACATTTTCTTTTAGTTCTAACATTACTGTTCCTCGTATCCGTTTTTCTCAAAGCAGTCCTTGCAGATATAATGTTCTTCAACTTTTCCTGTATCTTCGTATTCAACCTCATATTTTTCACTGTATTTTATCTTGTTACAGTCATCACACCTGAATTTAATAGGAAGTGGTGATTTAACAGGTGTAATAAGTAAAACAACTGCCGCTGCGATTATTGCCACAAGTACAACAAGTGTAACAATAAGTCCTGTCTTTTTCTTCTTAACTTTAACAGGCTTTGACGATACTGGTTCTGTATATGAACCTGATGCAGTATTCTGTTCTCCATAGGAATATACAGGCTGCTGTACAGGTGTATCCGTATTCTGTTGGGTTTTCTCATCCGGTTCTTTGCTTGCTGCCGTATCCACACTGCCATAAATAAAAGATGAAGTCTCTGCAGGCTTATCCCCGCTTACAGGCTTTGATGCGGTATCCAATGGTGTCTTCTGTGGTACACTGTTCTCTGTTCCGCAGTTGGCACAGAAAAACTTTTCCATAGTCTCCTCTATTTCATTAGCTGTTCCACATTTTTTACAATAACATGTTCTCATTTAACCAATCCTCCACAATAAAATCCTACAGGCATATACCTGTAAGATTTAATTTATATTTATTTCGTGCTAATGTCAAGAAAGTTTTACAACATTGTATCGTGTTTGTCCGGCATCATTCCAAGAGAAATATTAAGATTGCCGTTTCTGCACCTGATTTCATCGATAAATGCTTTTTCATCCATATCTTTTTTTGCCGTTACAAGATACTGCAGTTCAAACATTGAACCCATATTGGTTGTTTTAACATTCTTCATTTCGTAATAATCCAGATATTTATCAAAAATATCTTTAAAAGTATCTTTATAATTAAGGCTTTCAGGAATCAATATTCTTAATAATTTCTCTTCGCTCTTATTTTCCCCAAAACCTGATACCGAAAGAATCACGATAACCAGAACGATAAGTACTGTTCCCATAACGCCAAAAGCTATGTATCCAAGTCCTGTGGCAAGTCCTATGGCCATAGTAAGAAATACTACCGCAATATCTTTTGAATTGCCGGGAATACTTCTGAATCTTACAAGTGCAAATGCCCCTGCAATAGAAAATGCCCTGGCAACATTACTTCCTACAAGAATGATTACGATTGCAACAACAGCGGGAAGAATTGTAAGTGCTATGGCAAAATCCTTTGTATAACTTCCTTTTTTCTGGGTACACATATAGCATATGGAAATAACAAGTCCAAGTATAAGTGCTGTTCCCATACAGATAAGTGACTGGGGCATCGGTATTATAGACACGTCTGTCGTCTTTAAAATTGTTTCAAACATAAGTTATGTCTCCTTTATAATTTGTAAAATAGTTTCTGTATTCTGTTCCGTATTTTGAAAATGATATAGGATAAATCTCATATTCCGACAAAATCGGCAGAAACCACATAGGAATTCCGCCTGATGTTTTGACCTCCATGAGCAATTTATCCTTATCAAGAATCGGTTCACCGAAAGACCCTTTTCTAAGGTCAAGTTCATCTCTTCTTGCAAGAATATTGTCATCAAACGTCACTCTGAAGCTGTCATCTTCAATTCCGTAAAACGCACTTCTTTCATATGATATATATACTTTTGGTGACACCTTGTAATAATCCAGAAAATAACGAATTTCTCTAAGCACCTGTCTGTTGACTTCAGGTGAATCCGGAATCATCCCTTTATATATGAAATTTTCAGCCTCTTTAAGGGTCATTGTGGTTCTTCTTTTATTAACGATACCTTTGTATTTTTTCTTAATTTCAATAAATGCTTCGCTGTCATCAGACGGAGTACCATATGAACGCAGCCTCAATTTCTCTTTGTAGACCGGTTTATCAATGGAACGTCTTATCAGTTCATCCGTATCCGTATCAAAATATATATTACATATTGTATATTTCTTTCCATTAACGCAATATCTGTCCGGCTCCATGTAATCGGTAAGGTATCCGGTAATTGCTTCATATACGGATTTGTCAATCATATATTTCTTTTCATACCGGTTAAAAATCTCTATTGCCATACTTCCTCCCACCTTTCTTTACCTATATTTTACATCATAGTAAATATATTTGGCAATTGTGATATTTGTGTGTAGAGAATTTGTATTGTTTCTGAAATGTATGCTTTTGTTCCATAATTGTCTGATTATTACCACCACAATATATTGTGTAATAAATTGTATTTTTTAAAAACATTCAACAAAATATAGTGACATAGTATATATCAGGTGCTATAATATGCCATGTGGACTTGATTCCGCTTTACAGGTTTTGGAGGAAACTTATATGAAGGTTATTAAAAGAGATGGGCGAGAAGTAACTTATGACCGCGGTAAAATAATAATCGCAATACATAAGGCTAACGATGAAGTGCCTATAAGTGAACGAATTTCAGACGAGAAGATTCACGGCATTGTGGCATCTATTGAAAAATTAGGTGTCAACACATTACAGGTTGAAGAGATTCAGGATATTATCGAACAGAAACTCATGGCAGAGCGTAAATTCGTTTTAGCTAAGACGTACATTATTTATCGATATCAGAGACAGATGATTCGTAAATCCAACACAACAGACGAATCTATCCTCGGTCTTATACAGCAGACCAACAAATATGCCATGGAGGAGAATTCCAATAAGAATGCCGCTGTTGCTTCAACACAGCGTGACCTTATTGCAGGTGAGGTATCAAGAGACCTTACTAACCGTCTTCTTCTTCCGGAGAAAATATCGAAGGCGCATGAGGAAGGTATTCTTCACTTTCATGACGCTGATTATTTTGTGCAGTCGATTTTTAACTGCTGTCTTATCAACATAAGTGATATGCTTGATAACGGAACAGTTATGAACGGTAAGATGATTGAAAGTCCTAAGAGCTTTCAGGTTGCATGTACCGTTATGACACAGATTATCGCCGCTGTTGCAAGCAGCCAGTACGGCGGACAGTCTGTTGACATCAGCCACCTTGGCAAGTATTTAAGAAAAACCAAAGAGAAATTTCTTAGAAATTATAAAGAAAAATTTGCTGATATTCTTTCTGACGAAGCTATCGAAAAATTAGCTAGCGACAGAACTATGGATGAACTGAAATCAGGTGTCCAGACAATCCAGTATCAGATTAATACATTAATGACAACAAATGGACAGTCTCCTTTTGTTACCCTTTTCCTTAATCTCAAGGAGGACGATCCTTACAAGGATGAGGTTGCTTTAATTATAGAAGAAATTCTCAAGCAGAGAATTCAAGGTATTAAAAATGAAGCAGGTGTATATATCACTCCTGCATTTCCAAAGCTTATTTACGTTCTTGACGAACATAACTGTTTAAAGGGTGGTAAATATGATTATCTTACCAAATTAGCGGTTGAGTGTTCTTCAAAAAGAATGTACCCTGACTACATTTCCGCTAAAAAGATGCGTGAAAACTACGAGGGCGAAGTTTTCTCATGTATGGGATGCCGTTCTTTCTTAAGTCCTTGGAAAGACGAAAACGGAAATTACAAATGGGAAGGTCGTTTCAATCAGGGTGTTGTCAGCATTAACCTTCCTCAGATGGGTATTATTGCCAACGGCAATGAAGAGCTTTTCTGGGAATTAATGGAAGAACGACTCTCTTTATGTTTTGAAGCACTTATGTGCAGACATAAAGCACTTGAAGGTACATTATCCGATGTCAGCCCTATTCACTGGCAGTATGGTGCCATCGCAAGATTAAAGCCGGGTGAAACAATAGATCCGCTTTTACATAACGGCTACTCTACCATCTCACTTGGCTATATCGGACTTTACGAAGTTACCAAGCTTATGACCGGTGTAAGCCACACAGACCCTAAGGGAACAGCTTTTGCCCTTAAAGTAATGAACAGACTCCGTGAAGCCTGCGATACATGGAAACGTAATACAGGCCTAGGTTTCGGTCTTTACGGAACACCTGCAGAAAGCCTCTGCTACCGTTTTGCCGAAATTGACAAACGTAAATTCGGTGTTATAAAAGATGTTACGGATAAGGGTTACTACACTAACTCATATCATGTTGACGTCCGCGAAAAGATTGACGCTTTTTCTAAGTTCAAATTTGAGAGTCAGTTCCAGACTATTTCTTCAGGCGGTGCTATCTCCTACGTTGAGATACCTAACTTAAGACATAACCTTCCTGCTCTTGAAGAACTTGTTAAATACATATATGACAATATCCAGTATGCCGAGTTCAATACCAAATCAGATTACTGCCAGGTATGCGGATATGATGGTGAAATCATAATCAACGATAAGCTTGAATGGGAATGTCCTCAGTGCCACAATAAAGACCACAATAAAATGAACGTTACAAGAAGAACCTGTGGCTATCTTGGCGAGAATTTTTGGAACGTAGGTAAGACAAAAGAAATTAATTCAAGAGTATTACATATCTAAGAGGACGTTATGAATTATGCAGATATAAAATGCAATGATGCTGCTAATGGTCCGGGAGTGAGAATTTCTCTTTTTGTAAGCGGATGCACCCACCATTGCAAAGGTTGTTTTAATGAGGTTACATGGGATTTCAATTACGGAAATCCCTTTACCCAAAAAGAAATTGATATGATAATAAAAGACCTTGAGCCACCTTATATTTCCGGTCTTACAATTCTTGGCGGTGAGCCGATGGAGCCTGCCAACCAGCCCGGAATTCTTCCTCTTATCCGCAAGGTAAGGGAAGTTTACGGTTCAGGCAAAACAATATGGATATACAGCGGTTATCTTTTTGACAGGGATATACTTGGCCGCATGGTTAATGAAATTCCGGAAACAAAGGAGATTCTTTCCGGCATTGATGTTCTTATGGATGGTCCTTACGTTGAAGAATTAAAAGATTTATCCGCATATTTCCGTGGTTCAAGCAACCAGAGGGCTATTGATGTTCCCGCCACCCTTCAAAACGGCGGTGATATTGTTATCTGGGAACCTGTCAAACCACAGTATAACTACCCTTCTAAATAGTTACACATATTACGGAGGAAAGGAACATGACAACAATTAATGTAAAGAAAATTAACGATAAAGCTATTCTGCCTACTTACGGTTCGGAATATGCTGCCGGAGCGGACTTATATGCATGTCTTGACGAACCGCTTACCATTAAGCCTCATGAAACCGTCATGGTACACACAGGTCTTGCAATGGAAATCCCCGCAGGTTATGCCGGTCTTATATATCCGCGAAGCGGTCTTGCTTCAAAAAGAGGTCTTGCCCCTGCTAATAAAGTTGGAGTTGTAGACCCTGACTACAGAGGCGAATTTATGATAGCACTTCATAACCACTCTGATTTGGAACAGACGATAGAACCTGCCGAGCGTGTTGCCCAACTTGTAATTACTCCTTTTATTACGGCTGATTTCAATCTTACCGATTCTCTCAGCGAGACTGTAAGAGGTGAGGGTGGCTTTGGCTCAACAGGAACGAAATAGGTGAATTTGTAAAATGCAAAGCTGGCTTTGACTCAACAGGGACGAAGTAAGTGGAACTGTAAAATGTGAAGTTAGCTTCAACCCAAGAGGGACGAAACCGGAAGTTATTTAAAGCGGGTAAGGTGTCCATAATAACGGACACCTTACCCGTTTTTTGCATATTATGCTGGATTTATTGGGATTTCTCTACCCTTTTCGACGGTTTTATGTTATTTGGGTAGAGATTTGCAGACGGCGGCCGAGGGAATCTCTACCCTTTTCGGTCGATTTCCGCTATTTGGGTAGAGATTTGTGACCGGGGAAACTGGGAATCTCTACCCTTTTCGGCCGATTTCCGCTGTTTGGGTAGAGATTTCCGAACGGCGGCTCTGGGATTCTCTACCCTTTTCGACAGATTTCCGCTGTTTGGGTAGAGATTTCCAACCGGCAGCTACAGGAATCTCTACCCTTTTCGACGACTTTACGCTATTTGGGTAGAGATTTCCGAACGAGGAAACTTGGAATCTCTACCCTTTTCGGTCGATTTCCGCTATTGGGGTAGAGATTTGCGAACGGGGGAACTTGGAATCTCTACCCTTTTCGACGGATTTACGCTGTTTGGGTAGAGATTTCCAACCGGCAGCTACAGGAATCTCTACCCTTTTAGCCGGTTTACGCTGTTTGGGTAGAGATTTACGAACGGCGGCACCGGGAATCTCTACCCTTTTCGGCAGATTTACGCTGTTTGGGTAGATTTCACCATTCTTCCATTACAAAATTCTCTACCCTTTCCTACTTTCTCATCCGTTTAGGTAAATAAACAAAACTCTTTTATTAAACACCGATAATCTATGTGAAACTCTGATTATTTGACCCATTAGTAAATTATCATCTATAAATTTTTGTAGCTTTATACATTTAGTTCCAATTTTACTTATTTTGATAAACTTACACAAATAAAACTTGCTTATTTGTTTTCAATATCTTTATAAATATTTAGATAAAATCCCATTTTCCCAAGGAGAATTACTTTTATACAAATTAAATAATTTCATAAAGAAAAATCCCTCAGAGAACCAACAAAACTCTGAGGGAATATGAAAATGATGTGTGCAACTCTTAAGTGCACAATATGAAAATGAAACATCTAAAACAACAAAAAATCAATTAGTCAATTATCTGAACTTATTGCAGTCCCCCCTAATAACGCACTTATCACATTTAGGATTCGCAGAACAAATTTCAGCTTTTCCATCTGCACAATAACACCAAAAAAGGTAATCTAAATCTGCTGCCCACATTCCAGTCTCTCTTGATAATTCATAAAATGCACTAATCACCTCATAATGTGATGCTTTCTTTCTTGATGAAATACCTAGGCGTTCGCAACCAAGCATTCTCATCATATGTTTATCCGGCTTAGCTGTATCAATTCCTACATTTCTTAAATACTCACAAACAAGCGCTACACCCATTTGATTCAATTTATACTTTGATTTGAAATCAGCTAGAATTTTTACAATTTCATTAATGGGTCTACTTTCTAAAAATTTATCTATGGAACCATAATCATTATCTAAACTTTGGAGTACTTTAATATTGTGATGAACCTCTGCCATCTGTCTTTTAGCAAATCTTCCATTCACTCCAAGATTTTTAAGTCCATTAAAATAATAATTTCCATCATGCTTTAATATTTTATCTGGCTCATACTCAAAGAATAACCTCTTGATATTTACAAGTTGGCGTTCAACTTTATACCATTTATTCCCTCCTGAAATCAATGCCAGTAGCATTGCCTCAATATGTTCCCGAATTAAAAACTGTTTACCTTCTACACGCAATGTCATTTTTGATTTTGTAATAGACAGGTCAGTTATATTATTATCTTTAAGATATTTTTCTATCGCATAAACTGTATTCTCATTCATAATGAATTCCTCTCTAGTGGCACGCCACATTTGTATATTTTCCATAGACTCCATTACGTCCTCTAATAATCTTTGACTGGTAATTCTGAAGTTGCTCTACCATAGCAAGTGACCAGCGAAGAGGTTTTCCTCTTTTATTCTGAATATGTACCGGTTGCGGAAGATAATAATCCCACACACATTCATTTTGTATCTCTTTACGTTCCCAACGATACCAAGCTTCTAATGTGAAAGTTGATATCCCCAAAAAATCACACACTTCTTTTTTTGAATAAATACATTCATCCACCATTTCTATTACCTCAAAAAACTATTCTTTCTACTAATTTTCTAGTATCATAGGTATATAATTCAACTTCTATATCATCTTTAAATGCCAATACCTTACATACAACTATTATCTATCTAAAAAGAGCATTTATTTCATCCTTACAAATTTGAATCTGCTTATGGCTTTCTTTTAACACAGACACAATCTCTTTAGCATGTTCATTCATCTCTTTTTGTGTAGCTTCATCATATATTGGAATCTCTATATTGCTCAGATTTGATACACTAATTGTTGGCGTAGCTGAACCAGATGCATACTTCATAATCTCCACCTGTCCTTCTTCGCTACTGAGATAACACTTAATATACTCCGGACTATACTTTGAACTATCTATATTCAATATATAGACATTTCCAACAACTAAATAATTTCCATCTGCAACTGCAATTCTAAATGGATTACCTGTCTTGCTAATTAATACATCTCCTTGATGAGCCTCATTTTTTCCTGGCTTCCTTAAATCTCCATGAAAAAATTTTTCTGCCATCACTACTCCAGTTGCAATATCCGTTGGTAATAGGCATCTAATATCTGATGGACTATCCCCAATTGTCATATCCATGTCTGATGCAGATAAAGTTATTCCTCTTTTTGTTTCCTTAACCATATCGCTTAAATGAACCAATTTTGCATCCGTAACATTTATACTGATATAACGATTAGGCGTTAACACATAATCACATTTTTCCATTTCTTCTACAGATACCTCTATACAAGACTCGTTAGAATTATATTTCTTTACTATTTCTTCAATAGATTCATCACTAAGTAAATTAATTCTTTTTCCTTTAACACGACTTGTAACATATTCATTTCTGGCATCTAAAAATTTTACAACTTTATTATTTCTTCCCATTACAAGCATATATGGGTTAATCCATGTGTTTGAATACATCTTATCTGGAAGAAGAATCACGCCTTCTATAAATCCACCGGTACATAAAAATTTACGAACCTCTCGATATTTATTCAATGTCAGTTCTCCGGAATTCATAATAGCAACGGTCTTTCCTCCAACAGCAGTTCTTAGTATTCCTACTCCACACATATTCCAGTCATAAGAAATTTCTCTTGGAAACTCCTGCCATTCATTTTCCAAATCATACTGCAAATCAGAAAGAAGTGACTTCTCAGACGGCTCTAAAGTATTATTTACAAATACCTTGTCATATTTAGCATACTTGTCAAAAGAACCTCTACAAACCACATTGGAATATCCCATAACATCTGTCAAAATTGAAATCAAAGTAAGTATTGGGTAATTGTCCTCATCATACAATTCCATATGTATTTCAGAATTTCTCTTTAGTGCTTCTAATGCATATGAAGAAACACCAATCTCTGCAACACTATCATTCTTATCTATACTAAGTATCTCATCCACTAATTCTCCTATCCCATATGGAACCGTAGCAAAGGAACTATCATACAACCCCTCCTCTATAAACTCAGCCTTATATACTGCTGCAGCTAATTCTTCTTTTGTATATTTTTCTGCTAAGCTTTTGTACTTGACCCACTCCTCACTTTTTTCAATAAATTGATTCCATGTATCAGAATCTGTCGCAACAGCAAAATTGTATGTAAGGAATAAATCCGTAAAATCGTCAAAAAGCATCAATGTATATTTATTAGATTTCCTTTCCTCTATTTTTTCAATTAAATCCCTTACTGTTACAATCGACGAATCAGATTTAATTAACCATAAGCAATAGCAACCTATGGTTTCTATCATTTTATAGATTTCAAATTCTTCATCTTCTGCCTTTCCAATTTCAGTTACAACAGTTGATATTTCTGCTCTTATTCTTCTTGCATCCTCAATTGATACATTATTAGGTTTATACATAATCATATGCCTCCTTAGTTTTTGATTTATATCTTTTGGATTTTATTTTCCAAATTTATTTGTTAAGCTTATACTACTCTTCATTTATAACTTTGTCAATAGTTTTTTGGATTTTATTTTCTAAAAATTATTATAATGTAATATAAATTATACTTAATCACATAAAAAATGACTATGAGTACAAACTCACAGTCATTTTTCTTTAGATAACTTTTTAACAGTACCTTTTACATTATATATCCAATCTCAAATAATTCATTTATGTCATCTATGTTAAGCATATTCTTTATACCCTGTAAATCAGAAACAACAATACTTGCAAAAATGTTATGTTGTAACTATCAAAAGTATATGGTACATTGTATTAATTTATTATAAAACCACCCTTATTACATCAAAACTAAAGTGCCATTTTCTAATGACTCACGCATAAACTTTTTCACTGTTGTATTAAAATATACTTCTATAACTTTATCATCAAGTGCATTGATAATGCCTATTCCATATTTTTCATGATATACTTCTTTTCCAACAACATTATCCGAATCTGTTAAATTTATTTTTTTATTTGAATTTTGTAGTTTTATAATATCTTTTTTGTCATTGATAATATGCATTTTCCTATGACAGTTGGGACATAAAGCCACCGTGTTATTTAAACTATCACTTCCACCCTCTGATAACCAGATTATATGATGACTTTCCAAATAAGGATTCCCATCTGATCTCGTAAATGGAGCAGCTTTTCTGCATAACTGACATATACCATTTGCTCTTCTTTTTGTTGCCTCAGCAATATACGGATTTCTCACAAACTGCTCTGTCTCCTTTACTTTCCTTTTTTTAGGAGAATCAGTTTCATACATTTTGGCAATCTTGAACAATCTTTCATCAGGTAACGATATCGCCTGCTTTTCCTGCTCCTCATAAGTTAATGGTATATCATCACAAATTTCATCTATCAATTCTATTTTGAATGCCGGTGCTCCAATTATTTTTACTTTGGTTGCAATTCTTTTATAAACTAAATGATTCAATTCTGTTTTATTATTATCAATATCATATATTCCTCTAAAAATATATAAGCCGTTATTCGGTTCCATTGCAAAAACAATTGAATTTCCATCAAACTTATACCGTTTATCGTCTTCTGTCTCTCTTTTTCTGGTGTCATCAAATACAATTTCATTCCAATCATCTGATATTATATTAATATAACCAGATGTTGCCGCCATAGTCTCTTCGTTTCTAGTGTTTGCAAGCTTAGGGAACCAGACTCTAAATTGCTTATCAGCATACTTTTCAGGCCAACATGCCTGCATCCATCCATTGTATCTCGTCCCCATATATTTATTCAAAATCTCATATGTATTTTTTTCACATATCACTCTATCTGCATCAAGATATACTTCCTGTGTATAATTATCAATGTAATTCTTAACTTTTAAAGCAAATATTTTTTCTTCTTCTATATTATTCGCATACCACAAACCCGACTGTCCAAAACCTATCTTTTCATCTGAATTTATTGCTCTTGGAATAACATAAGTTCTGTTTATTACCGGTATTAAATAAGAATCCTCTACTTTTGCTTTAATATTATATTGACGTCCGTGTATAGTTTTTCTATCCCTGTAAACGGTCGCATTTTTATACCATCCAACGATAACTGTAGTATCTAAAACATCTGATTTAGCACAAAAAACAACCGTAACATTTTCTATATATTCTTTACCCTTATATTGAGAATTGATTTTTTCTATATGAATCTTTTTGGGATATTTTCCACTTTCATAGCCATCATTATATTTTGTTTCCACAAATCCATAATAATACCCATCTGTTTCCTCGCGAAAATTATTCTTTTCATAAGCATCTCCGGTTTTGTCTACATATTTTCCACCATGAACCGGCCTATCATTTTCATCATCCCCATTATAATATTTCATATAAGTAATATTACAAAAAAGCAACTGATTATCTTCCATAAATTTTTCTCCTCGAATTCCTGCTCCCTAAAACTCATACTTCCTTATTTCACAATTTCTTATTCCAAAATCGGCATACTCCTCATTGCTCATGTCATGGAAATAAGAATTAATTACCCTTGAAATTCCGTTATGGGCTACAAGGAGATATACCTTGTCACCAGGTTCGTTTTTAATGTCATCTATGAGGTTGTAGATTCGCTGTGCAAGGTGAAGCATTGTCTCACCGCCGTCATAGCTGTCGATAAAATTCCTCTTTGAGACTCTGAAATCTGCACCGTTACGTGGTGTTCCCTCGTATTTTCCAAATGCCTGTTCCTTAAGGCGAGGTTCTTCTTTTGCGGGTATTCCTGTAATTTCTGAAATGTACAGGGCTGTCTCTTTTGCCCTTACAAGAGGTGAATAAAGGATTTCATCAATATGGATATTCTCATCAAGAATTTTATTGCCCAGTTCCCTTGCCTGATTAATACCCTTTTCAGTGAGTGATACATCACTTACACCACATATTTTATTTTCAACATTCCATATTGTCTGACCATGTCTTGTATAGTAAAAATATTTCATTACATTTCTCCAAATCTATTCTTTTTTCTTATTATGATATAACAGATAACATGGGCTATGATTGTAACAAGCCACGTTATGGGATAAGATAAATATACCGTGTTAATCGTATGGAATTTCGGGATTCTGAAAACTGTAGCAAGCCACACAAGTCTCAATGCACAGGCTCCGATAAGGGATACGATTGTCGGGAGTACAGTATAGCCGATTCCCCTTATTGCACCAACCATTACATCCATAATTCCGCATAAAGTATAAGTTCCGGTTATTATATAAAGTCTTGTCATTCCGGCACTTATTGCGGCGCCGTCATTTGTATATATGGATAAAAGATTTCTGCCAAACAGTATTACCGTTCCGCCAAAACCGGCGCCAAACAATATGGCGAGACATAAGCCGTTTTTAAGTATTTTGCCAAGTCTGTCATATTTTTTTGCACCCATATTCTGGCTTGTAAAAGATAAAGTTGCATGGTGAAAAGCATTCATTGAAAAGTATACAAACCCTTCAAGGTTCTGTGCCGCAGAGTTGCCCTTTACCACAACCGGACCGAAAAGATTAACCGATGACTGGATAACTACGTTGGAAAGCGAAAAAATAGAACCCTGTAACCCGGCAGGCAGACCTATTCTTAAAATGGCACCAATCTTACCCCGGCTGAATCTGAGTTTTTTAAGTTCCAGCTTTATATCTCCGTTGCTTTTCGCAAGGCATCTGATAATCAATATTGCAGATACGGTCTGGGATATAACGGTTGCTATTCCCACACCCTTAACGTCAAGTCTGAATACCACAACAAGAAGAATGTTGAGAATAATATTAATCACACCTGCTGCCGCAAGAAAATATAACGGGCGTTTGGTATCGCCTATCGCCCTTAAAATCGCACTTCCGAAGTTATAAATCATCATCGCCGGCATACCGAGAAAATATATCTTGAGATATGTAGTTGCAAGATCCAGTATCTCTGCCGGAGTTTTCATCCATATAAGAAAATATCTTGCAAATATTACGCCGGTAACTGTCAGTATAAGTCCTGAAATAAGGCTTAAAAGCATGGCAGTATGAACCGTTTCATTAAGTTCTTCTCCGTTTTTTGCACCGTAAAACCTTGCCACAAGTACGTTAGCACCGATTGACAAACCGATAAAAAGATTGGTTAAAAGATTTATAAGTGCCGTGTTTGAACCAACTGCCGCTAAAGAATGTTCACTTCCGAATTTACCTACGGTAATTATGTCCGCAGCGTTGAATAAAAGCTGCAGCATGCTTGACAACATTAACGGCAATGCAAAACGAAGCATTTTTCCCGTAATTGGTCCGTTACACATATCAATTTCATAATTTTTTTTCATAAATCACACCTGCTAAAGATTGTGCATATTTCTCACATCATCTTTTGTCACATTATCACGGCCGTATCTCGCCTTTTCATACATTTCAACAAAATCTCTGCTTACCTCATATCCTTCGGATATTTTTTTGTTGCGCTGTTCATGAGGGGTCTTGCTTACAAGGTCATCATTTCTTCTGCCCCTGCCCTTTTTGATACGGACTTTGTAAATACGTCTTATTGCCTTTCTGTAACTGTCTGTTCTCTCTCTTTTTTTGAGTTTCTTCTTTTCTTTTATCTGCTTTACCTCTGTTTTTACATCAAGGTCAGGCATATATACCCTGTTTTTTATTGAAGTTCTTATCCTGTCCACAATAAGGAAAATAAGATACAGCATTATAAGGGTAAAACCAACAATTCCTATAATACGCCATGCCGGATGGACAGGTGTTACAGGCTCTTCATTTACCTCAATGTTTTCTTCAGGAATACCTACGTCATCCGAAGGGTATGTTGCCTCCCCGGTTTTAAAGCTTTTGACAATATCAAAAGTCCTGTTAAATATTTTAAAAATTTTATTACAAATCATTGAAAAAAACGGTATCCTGCCTATTAAACCAATAAGCATGCATAAAATATAAAGTATCATATGTGACACAAAAGTTACTTTACTGCTTTCGGAATACAGCTCTTTCTCATTCATAACCGAATAAGAAGACATTGTTTTTATATTTTTTTCCTGCCTTATGGCGGTCTGCTGCATATAATGAAGCATTATAAAAGTAGCTTCCATAAAGTACAATATAAGCATATCGGTTGTTCCGTGAATGAATGCAATTAAATATACTATCACGGAAATAAATATATATCCACCGTTCATATCACTTATAAAATCTTTATCAGAAAAAGATGCTGCAATAGACAGGATAATAAAAATAATCCACATAATGAATAATGGTGCCCTGTAAAGTATCATTCCGAATTCGGCTAATCCGAAAAGTGTCATGACAACAAAATGCAGGAAAAATTTTGCTGTTTTATTCTGCATAATCCTTATCATATAACAAAGCATAAAAATAAGCATTGCAACACCCATTGATATTCCAAGATTCCATGATGAATCGGTAAACGAATATAAAATATATGTAAGCATTGACCAAAACAAAAGGCCTGTAACCGGTTTGGTTATATTGGAAAGTTTCATCGTCCCACCTCCGGATATGTTACATGTATATTTCCTGCCTGTATATTTCTACCGTCTTTTGATGAGATCGGACATATCCATTCGCCTTCATTGCATCCAAGGTATTCCCTGTATGCGTCAATCATGGCTTTCGACTGGTCTACGGAAAGAAGAATACTAAGCTCATCGTTTTTTGCCTTATTCAGGGTAAAATAGGATGTCAGTCTCTCTGTCTTTTTATTAATATCGATTGCTGCCATCTTTTTAAGACATTTTTCCACATAAGCACCATCGGAACCGCCCTCAAAAACTACAGGCTTGTTAAGAATACCATCTATTCCATTGGTGATTATTTCAACAGGAATATGGTTTCTTATAAAGGTTTCCATATAATTTCTGGTAATTCTTATACATTCTTCAAGCTGGTCATCCCTTTTCCATATCTGGTCATTAACAATATCAAGGAAAATAACTGCATGGCGGCTTGTTGTATCATAGTAATTATTAACTTTAAGGCTTCCGGTTCTGGCTGAAGCTCCCCAGTTAATTTTTTTCATAGGTTCTGTTCCCGTATAATCCCTTATGCCTTTAAATTCAAAAGGATCCTCATAGAGATATCTATTCTTAATTGCTTCACCCATAACTTTTGAATAGGGTGCAATAATTTCTTTGTGCCTGCTGTATGACGGATATACATAAATAAGGGATTCCTGCTCATACTTTTCTGAATAACTGTACACACCAAATATGTCTTTGGTACTTAATACAGGGTCCTCGATTTTGTAAACACCACGCTTTGAGAATAAAACCTCAAATTCCCTTTTATATGCCCTTTTTGCCTTCACTGACATGGAATCGTTTCTGTACTGTCTGTCAGACACGGTAACATTGCTCTTATCCATGTAGGAAATGCTTTTATCAAGCTCAAACTTTACACTTACAACAGGAATAGGGAGAGCACTTTTATTGTAAATCTCTTCAATTATATGTCCTTTTTTTCCTTCATCTACTGCGCCTTCAAGGAAACCGACTTTTATGCCAAGACCTTTATTCCATGATTTTTCATATAACCTTATAAACACTTTTTCAAAAATAGCAAGTGCAATAAATAAAAAAATCAATGTCATATTATTTACTCCAATCTTCTGTCGGTACAGCAATCTCCTCAAGTATGGCTTTTATCCTGTCTTCATAAGACTTACGTCCCGCAAAACCCTCAAACAGTACAAGTCTGTGTGCCAGCACAGGAATTGCAAGGGCCTTGACGTCTTCGGGAACAACATAATTTCTGTTATGTATATATGCGTAGCTTCTTGCAGCCTTCATAAGGGCTATTGCCCCTCTTGGGCTTACCCCGGCCGTTATGTCCGTCTTTTCCCTTGTAGCCTCACATATACTGCAGATGTAATCAATAAGTTCATAATGCACATATACGTTTTCTGCTTCTTTCTGCATCTCAATTATATCCTGTCTGGTACATACGGCTTCAATATTATTGATTACTTCGCCCTTTGCTTTCTGCTTTAAAAGTTCTCTTTCCTCTTTTTTGCCAATCATTCCCATGGAAAGTCTCATAAGAAAACGGTCAAGCTGTGCTTCCGGAAGTGGAAATGTGCCTGCAGTCTCAATAGGATTTTCAGTTGCTATTACGAAAAACGGTGCTTCAAGCTGTCTTGTTTCCCTGTCAATAGTTACCTGTTTTTCCTCCATACATTCAAGGAGGCTTGACTGTGTCCTCGGAGTTGCCCTGTTAATCTCATCCCCGAGAAGAATATTACAAAAAACAGGTCCTTTATAAAAAACAAATTCTCCTGTTTTCTGGTTATATACATTAAGTCCGGTTATATCAGATGGCAGAAGGTCGGGTGTAAACTGGACTCGTCCGAAGTTTGCATCAACCGATTTAGCCAATGCCTTACAAAGCATTGTCTTACCTGTTCCCGGCATATCCTCTATAAGCACATGTCCGCCTGTTATAAGTGATGTGACTACAAGCTCCACTACATCATTTTTTCCTACAATTACTTTATTGATATTATTAATTAAGTCTTCTGCCTTTGACATAATTACCACCCTTTCTTATGCTCTTAACTTAGTTCCCTTGCCGTCTCTTTTAGCTGTCTTTAATTTCTTAAGGGATACTTCTTTTCCTTTGTAATCAATGGAAATATCAGCATTTTCAGGTATGAGGTATACTTCTGCGATTTTATCCTCTTTTTCAAGCTTAATGCCTCTTACACCTGCTGCCGATTTCTTCTTTTCAGGAATCTCATTCAACGGAAACTTAAGAAAATATCCGTTTTCTGTCTGTAAAACAACGGTCTGGCTACTGATTATAGTGCCGTCACTCTCCAATGTAATCTCAGATACTGCGTCCGTAACATGAATCATAGCTATGCTGTCACCAATATTTAATTTGGTTGATGCAACAGTCTTCTTTGATGCATCAAATTCACTTCCGTCCACAAGTTTCATCATGCCCTGTTTTGTAACAAACAAGAACTTTCTGCCTTCAAGCTGTTTTGACGCACAAAGATATATAATTTCTTCTCCTGCACTGTTGTAATTACCAAGATTATCTATAGGAGTTCCTTTATCACGGAATTTGGTAAAAGGTATATTCACTACTTTTACCTGGTGAAGATTACCATTATCCGTAAAAATACATATTTTCTCTGTGTTAAGACATTTGAAAACATATTTATTTTCGGCATATATTGTCTCCTTGTTACGTTCAAAAGATGCAGTATCAATGGTCTTTGCATAGCCGAAACGGTCCATTATGAATACAACTTCCTGCTCTACAAACTTTGGTTCCTCATATACAGCCACTTCGCCGTCCTCTATTACCGTAAGGCGTTCCATTCCATATTCTTTTTTAATTCTTTCAAGGTCTTTTTTTATAGTCTTTTTCATGACCTTTTTACTGCCGAGAATTTCCTCATATTCGGCTATCCTTGCGAGAGTCTCCTCGTATTCTTTTTCGAGAGCCTCTATTTCAAGTCCAATGAGTTTATAAAGTCTTAATTCAAGAATTGCCGTTGCCTGTCTCTCCGTAAAATGAAGTTTTTTAGCATCTTTTTCGGACTTGTCAGACTTAAATCTGATTCCCTCGGTATCGCCTGAAATAAGGCAGTTTTTTGCCTGTTTAAGGTTGGTGCTTCCTCTTAAAATCTCTATAATAAGGTCAATGATATTGCATGCCTTTATAAGACCTTCTTTAATTTCTTTATTGTCATATTCTTTTTTAAGAAGGGTTGTATATTTCCTTGTGTTAATTTCATACTGGAATTCCACGTTGTATCTGATTATGTCCCTGAGTCCAAGAACTTCCGGTCTGCCGTCGGCTATTGTAAGCATATTGACACCAAAAGTATCTTCCAACTTAGTCTTCTTGTATAAAAGATGTTCAAGTTTCTTAACGTCCGCATTTTTCTTCAGTTCAAGTACAATTCTTATGCCCTCTTTAGAGGATTCGTTAGAAATATCGGTGATATCCTGTGTCTTTTTTGTCTCTATAAGGTCCACAACATCGGATATAAACTTACCGATTCCGGTGCCAATCATTGTATAAGGAATTTCCGTTATGACAAGCTTGTCTTTATCGGTTTTCTTTTTGCCGGGCTCAAATACAACTTTGCCTCGTATCTTAACCTTGCCCACGCCGCTTTCGTATATGTCGGCTAACTCGCTTTTATTAATTACAATCCCGCCGGTTGGGAAATCGGGGCCCGGAATATATTCCATAAGTTCGGCGGTTGTAATATCTTCATTGTCAAGATATGCCTCAACACCATTAATTACTTCCGTAAGATTATGTGTAGGAATACTCGTAGTCATACCTACGGCAATTCCCTCTGCTCCGTTAATAAGCAGATTGGGAACTCTTACAGGAAGTACGGAAGGTTCTTTTTCCGTCTCATCAAAATTAGGAACAAAATCAACCACATCTTTGTCAAGGTCTTTAAGATATACGTCCTGTGTAAACTTCTTAAGTCTTGCCTCCGTATATCGCATTGCAGCGGCTACGTCACCTTCTATTGAACCAAAGTTACCGTGTCCGTCCACAAGTGCCATGCCTTTTTTAAAATCCTGTTCAAGTACAACAAGGGTCTCATAAATTGAACTGTCACCGTGTGGATGATATTTACCCATGGCGTCACCTACGATACGTGCCGACTTTCTGTGAGGCTTGTCGTAGTTAAGTCCCAGCTCATTCATGGCATATAATACACGCCTCTGGACAGGTTTTAACCCGTCCCTTACATCCGGAACTGCTCTTGCGGTAATAACGCTCATGGAATAATCTATATATGATTTCTGCATTACGTCAGAATATTCTGTTTTTAAAATTGTCTCAGCCATATTTTAAAATATTCTCCTTCTAAATATCCAGTTCCGCATCATGGGCATGAGTGTGTATAAATTCACGTCTCGGAGGTACATCCGTACCCATAAGCATTGAGGTGATATCCGATGCCATCTTGGCATCTTCAATTTCTATCTGTTTCAAAATTCTTGTCTCCGGATTAAGCGTTGTCTCCCAAAGCTGGTCCGCATCCATTTCTCCGAGACCTTTGTATCTTTGGAGTGTAAAACTGCTGCCTTCATGTTCTTTACGGTATTTTTCAAGTGCCTTGTCATCGTAAAGGTACCGTCCTTGTCCTTTTTTAGGAACCACCTTATAAAGAGGAGGTGTAGCAAGATATATATGCCCTTCCCTTATGAGGTCAGGCATAAACCTGTAGAAAAATGTAAGCAGCAAAGTATCTATATGCGCCCCGTCAACATCCGCATCCGTCATAAATATAATTTTGTTATATCTTAACTTACTGATATCAAAATCATTGCCATAACCCTCGGAAAAACCGCAGCCGAAAGCCGTTATCATTGTCTTGATTTCGGCATTGGCAAGAACTTTGTCCATTGACGCTTTCTCCACATTGAGAATCTTGCCTCTGATTGGAAGAATGGCCTGCGTCTTACGGTTTCTTGCTGTTTTGGCAGAGCCTCCCGCTGAATCTCCCTCTACTATAAATATCTCACATTCTTCCGGATTACGGCTCTCACAGTTGGCAAGTTTGCCATTGGTATCGCAGGAGAATTTCTGCTTGGTTAAAAGATTGGTCTTGGCTTTTTCCTCCTGTTTACGAATTTTGGCTGCCTTTTCCGCACATGCAATTACTGATTTAAGTGTCTCAAGGTTTCTGTCAAAAAACCTTACCAGCTCCGCTGCCGTAATGTCTGCAACAACCTTGCCTGCATCCTGGTTATCAAGCTTCGTCTTAGTCTGCCCTTCAAAACGTGGTTCAGGATGTTTTACCGCAACAATCGCCGTCATTCCGTTTCTTACATCACTTCCCGTAAAATTAACGTCTTTTTCTTTGAGGATTCCAAGCTCTCTTGCGTACTTATTAATAACCGTCGTAAACTGGGTCTTAAAACCTGTAAGGTGGGTTCCGCCCTCTGCGGTATAGATATTATTGCAAAAACCGAGTATCTGTTCCTGAAATTCGTCAACATACTGGAATGCACATTCAACTTCTATTCCGTCCCTGCTGCCCTTATAATATGCTACATCATGTACTGCCTCTTTGTTCTCGTTAAGAGCTTTTACATAAGCGGTTATACCCTCTTCTTCATGGAAAGTTACCTTTTTTTCTTCACCTTTTCTTGCATTTTCAAACACAATAGTAAGACCGGGATTAAGATATGCCGTTTCATGGAGACGGTTTTCTATGCTCTCAGCCTTAAATTCAGTCTTTTCAAATATTGTGTTATCAGGTAAAAAGGTTACACTTGTACCCGTGTCGTTCTTACGGCAGGTACCGCACTCACGCAGTTTATATACAGCCTTGCCTCTTTCGTAACGCTGTTCATATACAATTCCACCCTGTTTAATTCTTACCTCCAACCACTCTGAAAGTGCATTAACAACAGAAGCACCTACTCCGTGGAGTCCTCCCGATATCTTATAGCCTCCGTCTCCGAACTTTCCGCCGGCATGAAGTACGGTAAATACTACTTCCACTGCGGGAATTCCTGCCTTTGGATGAATACCTGTGGGAATACCTCGTCCGTTGTCCGTTATCGTGGCTGTTCCGTCATTATTAAGCGTTACATATATCGTATCGCAATATCCTGCCAGATGTTCGTCCACGGAGTTATCCGCTATTTCATAAATAAGATGATTAAGTCCCTTTGTTGACACGCTTCCTATGTACATTCCCGGTCTTTTTCTTACTGCTTCAAGACCTTCAAGAATAGAAATAGATGACGCATCATACACGTTATTGACCTTCATTGCCATTAATAATTCCTCGCTATACAAAATATAGAATCATTTTAGCACTTTTTTATGAAATATTCTACTTTTATTATTTTTCGGTAATTTCACCGTCCTCAATTCTCACTATACGGTCTGCATATCCTGAAATAAATTCATCATGGGTTACAAGAATTATTGTTTTGTGCTGTTCTTTTAGCTTTTCAAATATATCCATTATATTTTTTCCGTTAGTCTTATCAAGGGAACCTGTAGGCTCGTCTGCAAGGATTATGTCATTATCTGCCACAAGTGCCCTCGCTATGGCACATCTTTGTTTTTCACCGCCTGAGATTTCTGACGGAGTTTTCTTCGCCAAATCGATAATTCCCACATCCGTAAGGGCTTTCTCCACCATGCTTTTACGTTCTTTTTTTCTGATGCCTCTGGCTATAAGGGGCACCTCCGTATTTTCGTATACGGTATAAAAATTCATTAATGCGTAATTCTGGAATATGAAGCTTATATGTTCTTTTCTGAACCTGTTAAGTTCCTTATTATTCATTGCTCCAACATTAATGTCATTATAAAAATATGTACCCTGGGATATCTTATCAAGTCCTCCGAGAATATTTAACAGAGTAGATTTTCCTGAGCCGGAAGCACCCATTACGGCAACATATTCGCCGTCCTCTATCCTGAGATTGACATTTTTCAGTGCACTTGTTACAACTTTCCCGGAATTGTAATCTTTCTTTATATTTTTTAATTCTATCATTTAAAGTATACCTCCACGAAGATAATCTACCGTCTGTTTTTTATTAAATATAATCACCGGAGCGGCTGATGAAATCACAGAAACAGCCAATGAAATTAATACGGCAGGAGCCAGAACTTTCTTTGTGAAAACTTCATTGATTATCATATGGTTTATCATATTGGTGCAGTAAAATTTATGCCATAAAGCCATCATAAGTGCAGACGAAAGTATCATTGAAAATACTGATGAATACAGATTTTTCAAAAAGATAATTTCATTAACATCTTTTTTATCAAGTCCGTTTGCCATCCATATTCCATAAGTTCCCGATTGCCTGATACAACTGCAGGTCTGGTTAAAACTAAGTGAAACAACCATAAAAAGTACAAATACAACAGCGACTTCAAAAAGTCCTTTGGTGCTTTTTTTACTTTCTCTATCCATATAATTTATAACCGATGATATCTTTATAACTCTTACTATGTCGTCATTTAATGCAGCTGCTGTCTCAATCTTATCTGATACAGCTTCACAGTCTTTGGGTTCACAATAAACATACATTCCATCAGAATTTACTGTGGGTACAACTTCAACAATTCCGTATTTAAGGGAATAACTGCCTTTTTTTTCGCTGTTACCTGTGGAATATATCATACTGTCCATGATTGCCGATTTCTTATTGAGAAAACCCGCTACAACATATCTTCTGACAGTCTCGCCTTTAATATTTTGTTGTTCAAAAGTATCTCCACAGGATATTTTTCCCCGATATACCTCACTCAAATATATAAGGGTATCATTTCCCAAAGTATCATATTCTGATGGGTTTTTGCCTTCTGTAAGCTTCAGATTCATGACATCCCACATTCCTTTAGACATTACTACCGTTTCAACACCTTCGTATTCCTCATATTCCTTTCGTGAATAATACGTCTGATGCCCTTCCTGGATCTCCCTTAACTGTTTAAGTACCGGCGTACTGTTCATACCTGCAAAATATACATTTCCGTAGTTTTCAATCTCCGGAATTGATTCTATAATTTCTTTGCCATTGACATCATCAGATTTAAACTCCACATATAAAAGCCCTTCTATATCTTTTGAAAGTGCCATATTGACTCTGGATTTGTAAATGCCGGACGTCGACGTCATATAGATAATCTGCATTACAATACATAAAAATGCCACGGTAGTAATAAGTGCTACTCTGAATTTCCATTTATCGTTAATACACATATCCAGTGCAACTTTTAATTTAGATTTAAACTTCATTATATGCTTCCCTCCCTGTTAATTTTATTGATAATCTTATCTGATTTACAATAATAGATAAGGGATGTTATTAACAAAATAAATATGATTAAAATAAACGACGCACCCGTTGAAACCATTGTGTATTTCATTACGGATATTTTTTCATATCCTAAAACCAGATAATCAACTATGTACTGGAATATAAATGAAATTACCGATCCGGAAATCCACGAAATCAATGCAACAATGTACATTGGAAAATATATCCGGGTTATGCTGATTCCATATATTTTTTTAATGATTATCGTTTCTTTTTCCCTGTCTATAAACCATATCATTGTCTGTACTAAAAGTCCAAAACATGCCATTGACAATAAAACAAACAAAATAGGTTTAAAAATTCTGTTGGTAACATCGTGACTGTAAACAATCATGCCGTCCTCTGCCTGGTCATCTTCTTCTTTCAAAACCATATTATATTTCTCTGCATCAGCTCTAATAAGTTCTTTTATATTGCTGTCTGCCGAAAAGATTGTGAAGGAATTATTTCCGCTTGACGAAACCGTCTGCTCCACAATATAAGCTGCTATTTGTTCCTTTGAAACATCCGAAAAATCCCCGTATCTGGCATATATCATTGAATTTTTTTCAAATCCGTCACTGTCAAGATATCCTAATACGTCAAACTCCTCTGAATATATTTTTATCTTGTTGTTTTTACAATAATATTTTATATCATTGCCTACATACACGCCTTTGACCTGATTAAAATATTCACTATCCTCTTTTGTCCCAAGGTACAACCTGCACAATACATTATCGCCTTCGGCTGCCTCTACCGCCACAGGATATACCCATATCTCACAGTCCGACTTTGACATTTCATCAAAAAAAGCTTTAACACTTTTCTTGGCACTGTCTAAATACTCCTGATATTCTATATCTCTGTCCGTATAATCATTAACGGCTACATAATACATCTCATCCTGTGAAGCACTACCGCCTTTTTGAGTATAAAAAGCTACTGCTGCCCAGACATTGGTAAGGGCTGCAGTAGCTATAGTTATTTCAAATATTAAAATTAGAATTACAGGAAACATTCTGGAATATAATTTTGTCATTTCCAATTCCCCTTTTTGTCTTTATTTAATTCCCAGTATATCCTTAACAACAGCTTTCATCTCTGTCTTATCGCACACTCTGTCATGGAGAACAGGTGCTGTCCTGATATCTTCGATTGCCTGTGGAACGGCAACATTGGCGATTCTGCTAAGTTCGTCAACGAGTTCAAAATCTGTCATCTTGTCATATTTTGCCTTATCAATAGCATCCATTACGCTTCTTGTGAATTTGAATGGGCTTGCTGTTGATGCAATTACAGTCTTAGTCTCATCGGATGTCTCTGCAACGTATTTCTTATATACGCTTGCGGCAACTGCTGTATGTGTATCGATTACATAGCCTGTGTTGTAGTAAATAGACTTAATAACTTCCGCTGTCTCTGCTTCACTTGCATAGTTGCCATAGAAATCGTCAAGCTTGGCTCTCATATCATCAGTAATTGTATATCTGCCATCTTTCTTAAGGCTGTCCATAAGCTCTTTATTAGTGTTGGCATCATCACCTGCTATTCTGTAGATAAGTCTTTCAAGGTTGCTTGAAATAAGAATATCCATAGATGGAGAAGATGTAAGGACAAATTCCCTGTTTCTGTCATAAGTTCCTGTTTTGAAGAAATCAAAAAGGACTTTATTCTCATTGGATGCACAGATAAGCTTTGCAATTGGAAGTCCCATATTCTTAGCATAATATGCGGCAAGAATGTTACCGAAATTACCTGTAGGAACTACAACATTGATTCTGTCACCGTTCTTAATCTCGTTATTGGCAAGAAGTCTTGTATAAGCATATACATAATATACAACCTGTGGAACAAGTCTTCCTATATTGATAGAGTTAGCTGATGAGAACTGGAATCCGTTAGCATCAAGTTCTTTAGCTAATTCGCTGTCTCCGAACATTGTCTTAACGCCTGTCTGGGCATCGTCAAAATTACCTTCAATTCCTACAACGTATGTATTATCGCCCTTCTGGGTAACCATCTGCTTCTCCTGAATTGGGCTTACACCGTGCTTTGGATAAAATACGATTATCTTGGTTCCCTTAACATCGGCAAATCCTGCAAGGGCAGCCTTACCTGTATCACCTGATGTAGCTGTAAGAATTACGATATCATTCTTAATATTGTTCTTTCTGGCACTTGTTGTTAAAAGATGTGGAAGAATAGATAATGCCATATCCTTAAAAGCTATTGTTGCACCATGGAACAATTCAAGGAAATATGCGCCGTCTGCATTAACAAGCGGTGCTATCTCATCTGTATCAAATTTACTGTCATATGCTTTATTAATACAATTCTTAAGTTCTTCCTCTGTAAAGTCAGTAATAAATAATTTCATTACTTCATAAGCTACTTCTCTGTAATCCATTCCTGCAAGTTCTTCAAGAGAAACGTCCAATGCCGGAATTGATTCAGGTACATACAACCCTCCATCAGCTGCAAGACCTTTCAAAATTGCCTGAGAGGCAGTTACTTTAACATCAGCACTTCTTGTACTTCTATATAACAGACTCATTACCATACCATCCTTTATGTTTATCTTTAAATTTCATCATATTATACCATAACTAAAAATGGTCTTCAATCATTTTTTGAAGACCATTTCATTAACCGTTAAAATGTAAAATATACATGTCCGCCATACTCGAACAATCTTGTAAGTGCCGACACATGCCATGCTCCGGCATTAACACTGTAATTCGATGCAAAGAAAAGTGCTCCCATGGAGTAATCCTCACCGTATAATGCTCTCTGAACCGCCTCAACGGTTCCGTTTGTTACACAAACCGAATAGAATCTTCCGTCCGCTACAGGCTGGAACTGCTCACCGTTTCCCTGAAAAATAACTTCAGTAATAGTATTAGGGAATCTTGAACTTCTTACTCTGTTAATAATAACATCCGCAACCATTATCTTTGACATTACATCTCCTCCGGTTGCTTCTGCCTCTACTATTTTTAAAAAATTATTATAATCTTCATCCGTACACGGAATTACATAAGATGGTGCTGCTGCCTCCTGTGTCTCTTCTTCAACAGGTGTTTCTGTTTCCTCAACCGTCTGTTCTTCCGATGCTGCTGTTTCTGTCTCTTCTTCCTGTGGTATTTCCACATCTGTAAATCTTACCGTATTAAAACTATCCATTACAAGATTAAGTCTATTGTCTTCAGTAATCATTACCGAAACAGGTGTTTCAGAAGTTGACTTTTCATTATCTGATTTCTTACCCGGTGCAAATGCCAGGGTTATTCCAGATATCATCAACATAGCAATGATAATAATATTTTTTTTCAAAAATTTAATCATACAATATCTCTTTCCTTTTTTATTTTTAACACACGGTGATTATAATTTGATTTTTTTCAGGGTGTCAACAAAACACCCTTTTTTTGGTAAAAAGTACCTCTGTAACAATTTTGTAATAATTATGTCCGTCATTTTATATAAATTTCATGAATTTAAAATGAAATTATTGTGCATATTTTATTGTATAATTAATTTATGTTCATATTTAGTTCACAAAAGAATGGTTATTTTCTGCAATCCCGTCCCATTTTTTAGCCTTAAAAAGTATAAAAAGTGGTATGTGTCACCACTTTTTGCATGATTTTCTGCTGTTTTTTTATCATTGTGCGAGGTAAAATGTAAGAAAATCTTCTTTCTTACATTTTTCTCATTATATATTGTCATCCACATATCATTCCTGTATACTTAAATTATTACATAATACAAGGAGGATATATGAGCGAATTACCCGGTGTATATACCACCATACTAAAAGACGGAACCGCAAGTTACCGCGCAGGAATAACTGTTAAGTCAAAGCATATAAGTCTCGGAAGTTTTGATAATCCGGATGACGCTTCAGGTGCATACAGGGATGCTTTGTATACCCTTAAAAGCGACTGCACCATTGAGGATTACGAAAAAATATCCATCCATCTTCCTTTTAAAAAATATGTCATCCTTATTAATCTCAGGGACAACGGCATATATTTTAATACGCCGATTTATCTGTACAAAAAATATTTCCTGTATTATGTGGACAGAAAGACAATCCTTACTTTTGACGTTGATGACCTTTTCTATTTTTCGGATAAATCAATTATGAAGCGGGGCAACCATCTTTTTGTTGCGGAATACGGGATGCAGACCAATATTTTAAGCCGTTACGGAATAAGGGATCATGCCGTTCCCGGACGGGATTACTATTTTTCCAACGGCAATCCCTACGATTTCAGATATGGCAACGTCAACATTGTGAATAGATATTACGGCGTCCAAAAGATAATCAAAAAAGGACAGCCCCGTTATAAAACGGTTATACATATTAATGGCAATTTTGTTGTGGGAACATATAAGACGGAGGAAGAAGCTGCCATCGCCTACAATAAAGCAGTCCATTGTCTTAAGAAAAACGGATGCAAAAAAAACTTCCCGGAAAATTATCCGGAAAGTCTCTCTGCTATCTCCTATGCGTCCATATATCATTCAGTCAAAATTTCTGATAAAATACGAACTTACAAATTCTTATAGATTTCCGGTCTGAAGTCATTTCTTACCGGAAATTTTTTTCTGTATTCATACTCTTCCTCTTTATCAATATCGGCAATGATTATGTCCTCTTTTTCTCCTGCCATTGAAATCACATCACCCTTAGGTGATACCGCCATGGAGTGTCCCATATAATAAGTAGAAACATCTTCACCGGCTCTGTTAATTCCCGCAACATAAGTCTGGTTCTCAATGGCTCTCGCTTTTAAAAGCACCTGCCAGTGTTCGTCCCTTGGTCCGCCGAAATTAGCTGCAACCGTAATCAGGTCAGCTTTCTTTGAGGCTTTGATAAAAAGCTCCGGAAACCGCAAATCATAGCATATTAACGGGCATACCGTAATATCATCAATCTGGCCAAAAGAAAGGCTGCCGCCCTTTTCATAGACTCTGTCTTCTCCTGCATAAGTAAACGGATGAATCTTGTCATAGCTGCATATTATTTTTCCAAGATTATCAATAATAACATAAGTGTTATAATATCCGCTATTTTTACGGCTTATATAACCGTAACCGATACAAATATTATATTTTGAGGCGAGTTTTGCCATTACGGAATACGTCCGTCCTTTTTCATCTTCATAAAAGCACTCCGGCTTCATGGTAAAACCTGTCATGCTCATTTCAGGAAAAAGGGCAAGTCTGACCTTACTGTCAGACACTGCTTTTATATATTTTTCCGCTGCATTGAGGTTACGTTCTTTATCCTCAAAAAAAATATCTGTCTGACATATTCCTATTCTCATGGCTGTCTCCTTTATTTATTGTTGATGTAATTAATAAGTCCTTCTGCCGCAATTATTTTCTGCATGAAAGGAGGGAATGCCTGACCTTTAAATTCAGTGCCCTTTGTTCTGTTGTAGATGATACCGCTGTCAAAATCCACTTCTACATCATCACCGTTTTCGATTCCCTTTGACGCCTCAGGACATTCAATAATAGGAAGTCCGATATTAATTGCATTTCTATAAAAAATTCTTGCAAATGTCTCTGCAATTACGCAGCTTACGCCTGCTGCCTTAATGGCTATAGGTGCATGTTCCCTCGAAGAACCGCATCCGAAGTTCTTATCTGCAACAATGATGTCACCTTTTTTTACATTCTTAACAAAGTCCTTATCAATATCTTCCATACAGTGTGTTGCAAGTTCCGCAGGGTCTGATGAATTAAGATATCTTGCAGGAATTATTACGTCCGTATCTACGTTGTCGCCATATTTAAATACTGTTCCATGTGCTTTCATTTTACATTACCTCCTCAGGTGATGAAATCTTACCCGTAATTGCCGAAGCTGCCGCAACTGCCGGGCTTGCAAGGTATACTTCTGATTCAACGTGTCCCATTCGTCCTACAAAGTTACGGTTAGTAGTTGATATACAACGTTCTCCCTTTGCAAGGATTCCCATGTAACCGCCAAGACATGGGCCGCATGTAGGAGTGCTCACAACTGCTCCTGCCTCAATAAATGTCTTAACAAGGCCTTCTTCGATAGCCTGGAGATAAATCTTCTGTGTTGCAGGAATTATAATTGTCCTGATTCCTTTTTTAACCTTATGTCCTTTAAGGATCTCTGCTGCAATTCTAAGGTCGTCAAGTCTTCCATTCGTACATGAACCGATTACTACCTGGTCGATTGCTATGTCAAAACCTTCGTCAATGGTATGTGTATTCTCAGGAAGATGTGGGAAAGCAACTGTTGGCTTTAACGCTGAAAGGTCGATTATATATTCTGCATCATACTCTGCATCTTCATCTGCCTCATATACAGTGTATTCTTTTGTGGAATGTTCTTTCATGTACTCGATTGTAAGGTCATCCACAGGGAAAATACCATTCTTTCCGCCGGCCTCAATTGCCATGTTGGCGATTGTAAATCTGTCATCCATAGAAAGGTATTTTATACCGTCGCCTACAAATTCCATTGATTTGTATAAAGCACCGTCTACACCGATCATTCCGATTATGTGAAGAATAATGTCTTTACCGCTTATCCACTTGGCAGGTTTGCCTGTAAGTACGAATTTAATTGCTGAAGGAACCTTGAACCATGCAAGTCCCGTAGCCATTCCGGCTGCCATATCAGTTGAACCTACACCTGTCGAAAATGCACCGAGTGCTCCGTATGTGCAAGTGTGTGAATCCGCACCGATAATAACGTTACCTGCTACCGTAAGTCCTTTTTCAGGCAAAAGAGCATGTTCGATACCCATTTCACCAACTTCAAAATAGTTGGTAATGTCGTGCTTTTTTGCAAAATTTCTTACACACATACAATGTTCTGCCGATTTAATATCCTTGTTAGGAACAAAATGGTCAGGAACGAGTGCGATTTTATCTTTGTCAAATACTGTTTTGGTATTCATCTTCTCCATCTCATGGATTGCCACAGGTGAAGTGATGTCATTACCAAGTACAAGGTCTAACTTAGCTTCTATAAGCTGACCTGCCGATACTTCAGGAAGACCTGCATGAGCTGCAAGAATCTTCTGTGTCATTGTCATTCCCATAATAAAAATCTCCTTTTTTTATTCTGGTTGTATTTTAGCATATTTTTTATTATAATAAAAATACATATTATACATATTTATTATAACGTGAGGTTATATAATGAACAATAATTTATCTTTATACAATATATTTCTTGCCGTTGCCGAAGCCGGAAGCACCCTTGGCGCAGCTAAGACTCTCTTTATAAGCCAGCCTGCCGTAAGTAAAGCAATTTCCAAATTGGAGGCGTCCCTTGAAGTCAGTCTTTTTGTAAGAAGCAAAAAAGGTGTCCGCCTTACAGATGACGGACTTATTCTTTATGACCGTATAAAAAATGCTTTTGAATATATCGATGAGGGCGAGTCGGTTATCAGAGAGCGTAACAGCCTTGGCACGGGACATATTAAAATCGGTGTCAGCAGTACCTTATGCAAATATATTCTTCTGCCTTATCTTTCCCTATACACCAAGGACCACCCTCACATACGCATTTCAATAGAATGTCACTCTTCAAGAGAAACAACTGATATTCTCCAGCAGAACCACGTTGACCTCGGTCTGATTGCCAAGCCTGATAATTCAACCCTTTCCTGCTTAAGTCTCGGATATATGCACGATACCTTTGTTGCCACCAGGGAATATCTCTCCAATATGGCAAAAAGAAATGATTCCAACCTTATGATGCTTAATAAGGAAAATCTTACCAGGCAATATGTAGACAGATATATCCCTGCCAGATTTTATGAAAAATTCAATCTTATGGAAACCGACAACATGGAACTTCTTATAGAATTTGCCAAAACAGGCATCGGTATCGGCTGTGTCATCAAGGAATTTGTTAAAAACGAACTGGGTAACGGACTGTTAGTGGAATACAATACAGGTCTCCCCGAAATAGAAAAACGTGAGGTGTGCTTCGCCTATTCCTATAGGCGCATGCCCAATCCTCACGTTATGGATTTTCTCGATTATGTGAATGAGAAAAAATCCGATAAGAAATTTAACGTATTGGTATAGATTATTTTCAAATACAAAATGCAGCGTATAGAGGAACAATTTTCTTATTATCCTCAAATCCAAAGTTTTTGGAAGATAGTTTAATGGCATAATCAGGTTTGTAAGTGTCCATATATACTTTTAAGCTCTTAGCTCTGGTATTGTCAGCAGATTTTACTTCAATAGGTATAAGTCTGCCATCCCGCTGAATAATAAAATCAATTTCAGCCCCACGCTCCGACTCCCAATAGTAAGTATTGTAGCCATTAATTGTAAGCTGCACATTAACATAGTTTTCAGCCATACCGCCCTTAAAATCATTGATTTCCTCAACCATATAAAGAATATCATTCGCTGCTAAATCTTTTTTTGCACAAAGCAAACCTAAATCCGATACATAAATCTTAAATGCATCAATATTGCGGTAATTTTCCAAAGGTTTTTTAACCTGCTCAACCTTGTAAACCTGCGATACAATTCCTGACAAGCAAAGCCATTCAATGGCATTTTCAAATTCAGAAGCCCTTCCGCCTTTCTTAATCAGTTTATATTGGAAACGGGTATTCTTTTTTGATAGCTGGACAGTAATGTTATCATAGGCAAGTCTGGTTTTTTTGATTTCGTTAAGTTTGTTGTACTTACTCATATCATTACGGTAACTTGCAAGTATCGTATTCTGGGTATGACGTACAAGGATATAATCTTTTGTTTCGGCAAATTGCATCACGCACTCCGGCATACCACCTACTACGAGATACTGACGGTAAAGCTGCATTGCGGCATCATGCAAAGCTGACGGCAATGGTGTATCTGTGTTGAAACACTTTTTTATCTGTTCTGTTAAATCTTTTTCACCGAGTGCCAGCATAAATTCTTCCATATCCATAGGATAAAGTGTTTTCATATCAACCTTTCCTACAGGGAAAGAGAATTTAGTCCTATTAACAGCAACTCCCAACAGACTTCCCGCAACAATTATATGATAATCAGGAGCATCTTCGCAAAAATATTTGAGTGAAGTCAATGCTCTTTCGCAAAGCTGCACTTCGTCAAATACTATCAGTGTCTTTTCTTTTACAATAGTCTGACCTGCAATATGTGACAAAATTGGTATCAGATAATCAGGGCTGATATTTTCCTCAAAGGTATCACCAAGCTTCGGATTGGTCTCAAAATTGAAATATGCCACATTTTCATAATCAGTACGTCCGAACTCCAGAATGGAATATGTCTTTCCTACCTGTCTTGCTCCCTGTAAAATAAGAGGCTTACGATGTTCGCTTTCTTTCCATTCTTTCAAAAATCCCATAATTTTCCTATACATAATCCACCCTCCTTAAAGGTACTAAGTATAGTATGGCAGATATTCGTGTAAAAATCAATGTGTTTTTGTTATTTTTTTACATTATATAACACGAATATTTTTTCAAAAATTACAAAAAAAGACAGCTCCCTAATCAGAGAACTGCCTGTGTCAGTCTTTTATTATATTTCCAAGAATTAGTTATTAACTAACTTATCTTCTTCGTTATTCCAGCTGTAAAGTTTACGAACTTCTTCGCCAACCTTCTCTGATGGATGTTCAGCAGCAAGCTTTCTCATAGCCTTGAAGTGAACCTGACGTCCTGCTGGAGACATATCTAATAAGAATTCCTTAGCAAATGTTCCGTCCTGGATATCTGAAAGAATCTTCTTCATAGCCTTCTTAGTATCTTCTGTAACGATCTTAGGACCTGTTACATAATCGCCGTATTCAGCAGTATTGGAAATTGAATATCTCATTCCTGCAAAACCTGACTGGTAAATTAAGTCAACGATAAGCTTCATTTCATGGATACATTCAAAGTAAGCATTTCTTGGATCATATCCTGCTTCGCAAAGTGTTTCAAAACCTGCCTGCATTAATGCACAAACACCACCGCAAAGAACTGCCTGCTCACCAAAAAGGTCTGTTTCTGTTTCTGTTCTGAATGTTGTCTCAAGAACACCTGCTCTTGCTCCGCCGATTGCTAAAGCGTAAGCTAATGCGATATCAAGTGCCTTACCTGTTGCGTTCTGTTCAACAGCTACTAAACAAGGAACACCCTTACCTGCAAGGTATTCTGAACGTACTGTATGTCCTGGTCCCTTAGGAGCTATCATAGTAACATCAACGTCTGCCGGTGGCTTAATACATCCAAAGTGGATATTGAAACCATGAGCGAACATGAGCATGTTGCCCGGTTCAAGGTTAGGCTCGATGTCTTTCTTGTACATATCTGCCTGTAATTCATCATTAATAAGAATCATGATGATGTCTGCTCTCTTTGCAGCTTCTGCTGCTGTATATACTTCAAAGCCCTGTTTCTCAGCCTTTGCCCATGACTTACTGCCTTTGTAAAGACCGATAATAACGTTACATCCTGATTCCTTCGCATTCAATGCGTGAGCATGTCCCTGGCTGCCATAGCCGATAACTGCAATTGTCTTACCATCTAATGCTGATAAGTTACAGTCTTCCTGATAAAAAATCTTTGCTTCTGACATTTTAAAAAATTCCTCCTGTTATAACTTAAGTTAAGTATTTCATCTGGGGTATCCCAGCTAAAACCATATTACTGATTTCTCTTATTGCCTCTTCTAAGACCGGTAAGACCGGTTCTTGCAATCTCAAGAATCTGATATCCTACCAAAAGTTCAAGGAACGCATCTATCTTGGACTTATCACCTGTCAGTTCAAGCACCATAGAATCCATAGACACATCAATTACCTTGGCTCTGAAAATATCTGCAACAGATACAATTTCCGGACGCTGAATTTCGTTAACGGCAACTCTGACAAGAATAAGTTCCCTGCATACCGAATCCTCACGCTTAAGTTCCTTGATGTCAATAACATCCTCAAGCTTTGAAAGCTGCTTGATAACCTGTTCATGCACATTTTCATCACCTTCAACAACAACTGTGATTCTTGATATATTCTTATCACCTGTCACGCCTGCTGTAATGCTGTCAATATTGTATCCTCTTCTGGTAAACAAGCCTGAAATTCTGCTTGTTACACCCGCTTCATTATTAACTAATAAGGATAAAACCATCTGTCTCATTATTGTTCTACCTCATATATACATATATAATATTAGGCAATCGCCCATCTGTTATATTTTAACACAATTAATATACTTGTCAATCGGTTTAGATTAACCATATACTTTTTTCAGCCTGTCATATTCTATATTAATTGCATGAATTACCGAATCGTCACCGTCCTGATTATCAGGATGAAATATTTTCATCAGTTCCCTATAACGCTTCTTTAATGCCGATTCGCTTCTCACTCCTTTAAAAAGAATATCCATGCCGCTGTATGTAACCGTTGAAGTCCTCTTGTTTTTTCTGATTGTTTCAAAAGTACTCCGTTCTTCTGCCAGCTTGTTTTTTTCAATGGCAAGATGTACATATTCTTCTTCAAGCGCCGCCAATTTCTTTTCAACAAGTTTGGTAGCTTCATCAAGCTGCACTATCTTCAATTTCGCAATGGATATTTTTTTATCCAGCGTATCATGTTTTATTCTGAACTCATGTTCAAGTTTACGTCTTTCCTCAAATATAAGTTCTTTTTCTTCTGCAAGACGTACATTTTCCCTGAAAAACCATTCTTTTGTATCTGCAAGCTCTTTATCACCGGCTATTTCAAATTCTTTGTTGAGCACCTGTTATGCCACCTCTTCTTTTTGCTTTTTGTCTGAAAAAAGCAGCTTCAACAAAATCGGAGTTATCACCGAAGATACTATAATAAGTAAAATTACAGGTGCAAAATATTCCGGTTTAACAAGTCCTGAATCAAGTCCCTTCTGTGTGACAACAAGTGCAACTTCTCCTCTTGTCATCATACCGACTCCTGCAATTAATGACTCTTTCCATGTGTGTTTTGTAACTTTTGCCGCAAAGCCGCAACCCACTATCTTACCTGCGATTGCACCTACAATAAATAAGCCGCTGAAAGCAAGAAGGCCAAAAGTCATACTCGATAAATCCGTCTTAAGTCCTATGCTTGCAAAAAACAACGGACCGAAAAACATATACGAACCGATATTGACACGCCTGTCAACATACTGTGAATCTTCAATATTGCAAAGGATAACACCTGCTATAAAAGCACCTGTGATTTCGGCAACGCCAAATACTTTTTCCGCAACATAAGAAAGTGCAAAACAGAATACTATACTTAAAATGACAATTCTTCTTCTATGTGGCCATCTTTTGTCAATCCATGAAAACAGTTTGTAAAGAAGGAAGCCAAAGCAACCTGATGCTACAAAGAATAATACTGTTTTAAGAATAACCATTCCTATCGGTTCATCTGAACCACCCGCTGCTCCAAGTACTATTGAAAGCACCATAATTCCGATTACATCATCCACAATTGCCGCACTGACAATTGTAGTTCCGAGCTCTGTATCAACTTTTCCCAGCTCCTTAAGCGTCTGCACCGTAATACTTACGGATGTTGCCGTCATTATTACGCCGATAAATACTGCCTGGAAAAACTTGGCTGTCCCGATTGATTCAACTCCATACCAGAAATATCCTATAATTGTACCAAAAATCAGAGGCACAATTACACCCATAAATGCCATAAATACAGCTACAGGGCCTGTTTTTACAAGTGTCTTTAAATTAGTCTCAAGTCCTGCCGAGAACATAAGAAGTACAACTCCCACTTCAGCAAATATCTGAATATATGATGTATTGCTGGCCCATCCAAGTATCGGTCCTACAAGCAATCCTGCAAGTATCTGTCCCACAACCTGGGGAAGTTTAAGTTTACGTGCTACCAATCCAAAAATCTCTGCTGCGGCAAGTATAATTGCCAGGTCCTTTAAATTTTCATACATAACTATCACCATTTCCTTTTTTCTAAACTATATTTTATCTCTAAAACCGTATAATGCAAGCATTTTTTTAATAAGTGGTTATATATGCGTCTTTATATCCAAGTGCTTTCATCTTTTCCATCATTATGACAGCATTAATATGGATGGTGTATGCGCCTACCTGCACTCTGTAATACATTCCATATTTTTTGACTATTGCCTGATATCCTGATTTTCGCATATGTTCCACAAGACGTTTAGCATTATTTTCCGATAAAAAAGAACCTATCTGTACCCTCTCATACTTTTCCTCCCCTATAGGAAGACCGGTATTAAGGTATGGTTCAGGATCAATGAATCCAAAATAGTCTTTATTATGAAGATTTATATTTTCCAATGACCTGTTGTATTTTCTTATCTCAAAATGAAGATGTGCACCGTAACTTATTCCTGTGTTGCCCATATATCCTATAACAGTTCCCTGATTTATTTCCTGTCCCTCATTAACTGTGACATGTTCAAGATGTCCGTACAATGTGACAAGATTGCCTTTGTGAAGCACCATAACGTAATTACCGTATCCCATTCCTTCTTTATCCAGTATTTTGTTGGTTCCGTCAAGGTAATTAACAGTCTTAATAACTTTTCCGGCAGTATGAACCGTTATTTTTTCCAATCTGTTCTCAAATCTTACAATATCTATACCCTTTGACCAGCCTCCATGTTTACCAAAAGGCCATGTTATCTGATTATCACCCGATAATAAAACCCTGCTCATAATACTCCCCTTTTTACCTATATATTTATAATATTCCCTTATTGAGAAATTGATAATTCTGGGTTATAATTACACTAAAAAATGGTAAAAGGGAAGGATAAATTCCAATTACATATTTATCTTATTATAAGTCTCATCAAGGATATTACCTTTGATAATGTAAATATCTTTATCATCATCTTCAGGATAACATATATAGTCTCCTATATTTCCAAGCATATATGTCTCGTAATCCCATTTTGTAAACACTTTTGCTGCTTTTGTAAGCTTTTTGGCATATATTCTGGAACTGTTATTGCTGAAACATTCTTTTGAATGCGGCATAAGTTCCTCTGAGGTATTGGTCAAAAGATTAATTATCGACGGAGAATACTCAAATTCCATGCAGTATGTTTTGTCTCCCGTAGTGTATTTTCTTTCAAAAATCTCTTTTTCAATCGGATACGCACCGCCTTCATGACCTATCATTATGTAAATTCTGTCATCTGCCACAACAAAAACATCGCCTTCGTAAGTTCTTACCTTACACTCTGTTCCTGTCTCAAACATATCTGTTGTTTTGACAAAGCCATACGTCAGATTTTTCTTTTCATATAGCTCAAAGTCTGAATGGTCCTTGATACCATCTTTTGCATTAATTACATCAAAACTGTCATAAAATTCGCTTACTTTATCAAAGAAATACGTGTCTATTCCTTCATCACCATATTTTTCCCTGAATTTCTTCTTACTGATATATCCACCGGCTTTATCAATGTGTCCGCCACCATTTCCGATGTCTTTGGTAAGAAAAGCAGCAAAATCATTGGCTGCCACTTCTACGGCACAGCTTCTTATGGATAACTTATAGCCATCCTGGCAATCATTATATATAATACTTACATCAACGCTGTCAACCTGCAATACCATATCCCCGATAACCCCTAGTATATTAGGGTCACATGGTTTTGAATTAATTATGGTAAGCCTTTTATTTTCATCATAACTGTATCTTAACAAGGCAATTCCGGCTGTCTCTAATTCACTAAGTGTAAAATTGGTATGGCATAATCTTTTAATAAGGCTCTTATTAATCTTGAGGAAGTCAATCATATCACGTTCGAGAGGATGTCTTATTTCTGCAAAACCATTACTGTCCATAAACATTCCGTAATAAAGTGCCGTTGCCATATCAATATCGGAATTAATATCCACCCCTGATTTTCTCAGCATATCATAACAAATGGTACTGCAGCTTACAAGGTGACTCCGTATCTCACTCATATCATCGGATAGTCTGCCTGTATTGTGATGATCTATCATGGCTATATTTTCAGCATCAAACTTCTGGACATTACCCTCTCCATACTGGCAGTCCACCGTCAACAAAAGTTCAGGCACATAATCAAGTTCTGTTACATTTTCCGCAGGAATATTCATGGAATCAAGCAATAAAACAATATTGCTTTTGGTAATTTTCAAATTGCCTCCATATATGAGCCTGACATTTTTTCCAATGCTTTTAAAATATTTATACAAAGCAAAACCTGAACCCACCGCATCTGCGTCCGGGTTATTGTGCATCTGTATTACAATTTCATTGTATTTGTTAAGATTTGATAATTTCATTACTTTTCCTCCGTATATTTGCAAAGAGCTGCAATATCAACTGTTATTGCCGGTCTTATTCCAAAGCTTTCAACATTAACCGACCTCGCTGCAAACATATCCTGTTCATAACCACTTGTTACAAAATAGCATTTATAAGGTGTTCCTTCCACAGGTTCTCTTAGCCACCAGTAGTATTCATCCATATGTAACATATCTTTATATTCCTTGTAATAACTGCTTTCGTTATTCTTAACAGCTGCATCAGTAGGTGAAGCATATATACTTATGCCGGCTTTTTCAAAATCATCGATATCCGCTTTGGTAAGGAGGTATACCTTATCTTTAGAAACAATTTCTTTACCATTGGTTTTATAATATTCTTTTGTCTTATTTCCGACCTCTGTCAGAATATTTTTTTCATCATCCGTAAATCCATATAAAAAACCAGGCTCTGTATTATAACCGTTCATTCTGTCTGCCATTGCCTTTGACACCGGAATTCCGTCTTTGTATTCTACAACCTTGCTGTCACTGTTAAGCCAGGTTCTTATATTAGAGGTGCTCCAGTCATTGTTGCCCTGTGTCTGTACCAGAAGTTCAAAATCTTCAGCATTGGCAGCGGATGGCAGATAAGTCTCTCCATTGTACTCGTAGGAAGCCCCGCTTTCAGAAGCATCATATGCCTTAAATGTGAGAATTTTATCCGCAACAAGGACTGCTGTACCATCAGTATTAATCCTCAAAACACTCCAGGCTATTTTTTCATCATTATATGTTCCAATTTCAAATGTATCTCCGGTTTTTATTCCATAATCTACATCATTATTTATATTTGGGGACGGTGCATCATTATTCTTAGGACGGCATATAAAAAATACCACTAATCCGACAATAATTATTCCTAGCACCATCCCGATAATTACAGGTGCTTTTTTTCTTTTTTTTATATCATTTTCCACAGGCTTAACACTACCGGTATTACCGTCTGAAAATCCGCATACGCTTTCATATATTCTTTCATAATCCATGCTGTCTTTAGCATCCATCCACTGATGTGTCATGAGAAAATATTCCAATGATTTGGAAAGGGTTACATTCTCCATTTTATATACAATAACGGGAATATTTTTGCTTATCGCACGTTCTATTTCCCTTAAAACATGTGGAGAAGTATTGGATTTTTCTGAAAGCATCAAAATAACAACATAAGAATTATCTATGCCATCAAGCAGTTCCTCGGCATATTCATGTCCTGAGCGTATATCTCTTGGTGCTATGAAGCATTTTTTATTTCTTTTTTCAAGATAGCCGCACAAAGCCTCCGCTTTCTTTGCATCTGATGACGAATGTGATATAAAAATGTGATTTCCCATAATGTCTCCTGAAATTAAATGTCTTTTACCTGTTCCTGTATTTCATTGCTTAAAGTCTGGATACTTTCAGACTGGGCTGAGATTTCCTCCGTAGTTGCCGCTATATTAGTAATACGATTATTCATCTCATCAATTGATGATAAAAGGCTGACAATTGATTCTATGCTTGCCTTTATTTTTGGCACCGTATTTTCTGCCTGTACCCTGTTCTGTTCAATAAGTTTCTTGGTAGTATCTGCAAGTTCCCTTATACTGCCAGCAACAACAGCAAATCCTTTTCCTGCCTCTCCGGCTCCTGCTGCTTCAATAGATGCATTCAGACTTAACAGATTAGTCTGGTTAGCAATATCGTTTATCTCTTTATTGCTTTCATTATATGCCTTGATAAAATCAGAGAATATGGTAAGCCGGTTTCTGATTGCATTACATTCATCAGATATATCTGTTACAACCTGGGTAATGCTTGTGGCATCCTGTGCCGTAAGTTCATTTGCTTCTGCAAGTTCAGACACACCCGAACTAAGATGTCCGAATTTTTCAATTATATCTTTAAGTTTTTCATTATGTAATCTCTGTTCTTCAAGATTATTTTTATGTAACTCTTCAACTTCAAGCTTTTCAATTTCAGCAACTCTCTTATTATAATAAATGCAATTTTCTTTTTTGTTAACGCCGTTATATATTGCATAAGCCATAGATTCACAAGAATCATATCCGCAGCAGCCACAGTCAATTTTTCTTTCTTCATCAGTCTGTTTATGCATGGATGCGTATATATTTTCTAATTCTTTTGTTGAAGGCTTAGTAGCTTCAATTGATTTGTCTGTGTATTTTCTGCTAAAATCCTCAGGATTAAGTTTTGAAAACTGTCTGTCAAAAGCATCCCATCTTTCTTTATATGTCAGGCTGTTGTTCCATGGATTGATATTCCTTTTACCCAACATCTTTTTCTTAACCGGTTCATTTGAGACGACATCTTTCATTTTATTGATTGCAATTTCAATATCCAGTTCACTTATGCTTTCATCGGTTCCGGTTCCTCTGACACAGCCTTTCTGACAATTCAATATGTCTACCATAAAAGCTTTTTCTGCTGTTTCCTTGTTATATTCCTTTAAAAATTTATATGCTTCCTGCTCTCCCTCTACCTGAATAACCGGAACATTTCCAAGGAAAAATTCAACATTTTCCTTGAGTCCTCCCGGATGTGGATATCTGATTCCAAGCCCATACTTAACTATCTCATCATATTCTTCACAATCTTCATACCTGCCTTTAATTGCTTCGAGCAATTTTTTGAAGGTAACATTATATTTTATAAGTCCATGTGTATTATTATCGTTAATTTCATCTTTTTTGGCCATACAAGGACTCAGAAATACAAGTTCTTCTTTTATATTCATATATTTCTTAAGATATATTGCCTCACACATCATCGGACTTTGAACCGGCATAAGCAGATTGATAAGTTCCGGCTTATAATGTTCAATATAATTTACGATAGCAGGACATGGTTGTGAAATAAGTCCCTTTCTTCCTGTTTTATTAATATATCTTATATATGCCCATGTAGTTATGTCTGCGCCGAATGCCACAGGGTAAATTTCCACTACTCCTTTTTTCTTAAGGTATCCAAAAATTTTCTTATATTCTTTAGGATAATTTGCAATAAATGCCGGTGCAACGATAACTGAATATTTTTTCCCTTTTTCAATATCCGAAAGGAACATTTGTGTATCATCCTCATAATCTCTCGCCCCATGTCTGCAATTATCAAAACAACCTCCACATGAAATACATGCATCTGCGTTAACCTCAATACGTTCCCCTTCTGCTACATTTGCCAGTTCAGCAGGACAGCTTCTTATACATTTATTACATCCAATACATTCACTATTAGTAAAAACCATAATACATTATCTCCTTATCATCAAAGCTATAAAAAACAAGTCTTACCACAATAAAATTATTTATTATGGTAAGACCCACAAAACCTGTAAACAGGTCTTTCTTATAATTTAAATTAGAATTTACCAGCCTGTGCTGCTTCCTCAATAGAAACGGCAACTGCAACCGTCATACCAACCATTGGGTTGTTACCAGCACCAATAAGACCCATCATTTCTACATGGGCAGGAACTGATGATGAACCTGCGAACTGTGCATCTGAATGCATACGTCCGAGTGTATCTGTCATACCGTATGAAGCAGGACCTGCTGCCATATTATCAGGATGAAGTGTTCTACCTGTTCCACCGCCTGAAGCTACTGAGAAGTATTTCTTGCCTGCTTCAAGTCTTTCCTTCTTGTAAGTACCTGCAACAGGATGCTGGAATCTTGTAGGGTTAGTTGAGTTACCTGTGATAGATACGTCAACATTCTCTTTCCACATGATTGCAACACCTTCCGGAACTGAATTAGCGCCGTAGCAGTTTACTTTAGAACGAAGTCCGTCTGAATATGCGATTCTTTCTACTTCTTTAACTGTATTTGTGTATGGATCGTACTCTGTCTCAACAAATGTAAATCCGTTAATTCTTGAAATAATCTTAGCTGCGTCTTTACCAAGTCCGTTAAGAATAACTCTTAAAGGTTTCTGACGTACTTTGTTAGCCTTTTCAGCAATACCGATAGCACCTTCAGCGGCTGCGAATGACTCATGACCTGCTAAGAATGCGAAACATTCTGTCTCTTCTTCAAGTAACATCTTACCAAGGTTACCATGTCCAAGACCTACTTTACGTGTATCTGCAACTGAACCAGGAATACAGAATGACTGAAGTCCTTCTCCGATTGCTGCTGCTGCGTCAGCGGCTTTTCTGCAGCCTTTCTTAATTGCGATTGCTGCACCTACGATGTAAGCCCAACATGCATTTTCAAAACAAATTGGCTGAATCTTCTTGATCTGGTTATACACATCAAGTCCAGCATCCTTTGTAATCTTCTCTGCTTCTTCAATAGAAGAAATTCCATAGCTGTTTAAAGCTGCGTTAATCTGGTTAATTCTTCTTTCATATGATTCAAATAATGCCATCTGTCGTTACCTCCTATTCCTGTCTTGGGTCAATGATCTTAACTGCATCATCAACACGGCCATACTGACCCTTTGCTTTTTCCCAAGCTACGTTTGGTTCATCACCCTTCTTAACGAAATCTGTGAACTTACCAAGTGAAACGAACTGATAACCGATGATTTCATCATTAGCATCAAGAGCAATTCCAGTTACATAACCTTCTGCCATTTCAAGGTAACGAGGACCTTTCTCAAGTGTTCCGTACATTGTACCAACCTGTGAACGAAGTCCCTTTCCTAAATCTTCAAGACCTGCACCGATTGCAAGACCATCTTCTGAGAATGCTGACTGTGTTCTTCCGTAGATAATCTGAAGAGCAAGTTCTCTCATTGCTGTATTAATTGCGTCACATACCAAGTCAGTGTTCATTGCTTCAAGAACAGTAAGACCCGGAAGAATCTCTGCTGCCATAGCTGCTGAATGTGTCATACCTGAACATCCGATTGTCTCAACTAAAGCTTCCTGGATAACTCCGTTCTTTACGTTAAGAGAAAGCTTGCAGGCTCCCTGCTGTGGTGCACACCAGCCAATACCATGTGTAAAGCCTGAAATGTCTTTGATTTCCTTGTACTGAACCCAGTTACCTTCTGTAGGACAAGGTGCAGCGCCATGATGAACGCCCTGTGCTACTGGGCACATATTCTTGATTTCCTGTGTGTAAATCATTATGTAACTCCTTTCGAATTGTAAAAAATCACTTTGCGGAGCACTTTAGTATCTGCCATAATACAGCTCCACAATTAGTCTTATAATCTCATATTCAGACAAAAATTTCAAGTGTTATATTGTATATAATTTTATTCAGTTACTTCGATTTTACGAATTGCCTTTGTACGGATTTCTTCACAAATATCGTTAATAAACTGTTCCAGCGGTTTCTGTCCTTCGTCTCCTAAAAATCTGCTTCTAACGGAAACTGCTCCTGTTTCCTGTTCTTTTTCTCCAACTACAAGAATATATGGAACTCTTGCAAGTCTTGCATCACGAATCTTATAGCCAAGCTTTTCAGCTCTGTGATCTGCCTCTACATATATCTTATGTTCACGAATCTTTGCGGCAACAGAATCTGCATAATCTGCATACTTATCAGATATAGGAAGCACTCTTACCTGTTCAGGGCAAAGCCATGTTGGGAACATTCCGGCATATTTTTCAATAAGCCATGCAAGTGTTCTTTCATAGCATCCCATACTTGTCCTGTGAATGATGTAAGGTCTTACTTTATCGCCCTTTTCATCTATATAATACATATCAAATTGTTCGGCAAGGAGAGCATCCCACTGAATTGTTATCATTGTGTCTTCTTTGCCGTATACATTCTTGGCATTAATATCCACCTTAGGACCATAGAACGCAGCTTCACCGATATCTTCAACAAACGGAATTTCAAGTTCATTAAGGACATTCCTGATGTGCTGTTCTGTATCTTCCCATACTTCAGGCTTGCCAATATACTTATTGCCAGGGTTCGCAGGGTCCCATCTTGAAAGGTGGTATGTTACATCTTCCTCAACTCCAAGTGTTCTTAAACAATACTGTGCAAGTGCGATACAATCCTTAAATTCCTTAACCATCTGGTCAGGTCTTACAATAAGGTGTCCTTCTGAAATAGTGAACTGACGTACTCTTGTAAGTCCGTGCATCTCCCCTGAATCTTCATTTCTGAAAAGTGTGGATGTCTCACCATATCTTAAAGGAAGATCTCTGTAACTCTTCTGGCTTGCCTTATATACATAATACTGGAATGGGCATGTCATAGGTCTTAAAGCAAAAACTTCTTTGTCTTTTTCCTCATCACCCAGTACAAACATTCCGTCCTTGTAATGATCCCAATGTCCTGATATTTTGTATAAATCACTCTTTGCCATAAGAGGTGTCTTAGTTCTTACATATCCTCTTGAGTCTTCTTCGTCTTCAATCCATCTTTGAAGTGTACGGATGATTCTTTCACCCTTAGGCATTATAAGAGGAAGTCCCTGACCGATAACATCTACTGTTGTAAAAAGTTCCATCTCACGTCCCAGCTTATTGTGGTCACGTCTCTTGATATCTTCAAGGTGCTCAAGGTATGCTTTAAGGTCATCATTTTTGGTAAACGAAATACCATAAATTCTTGTAAGTACCTTATTGTTGCTGTTGCCTCTCCAATATGCTGCAGATGAAGCTGTCAGTTTCACTGCTTTAATTGCTTTGGTGCTCATAAGATGTGGTCCCGCACAAAGGTCAACAAATTCGCCCTGACGGTAGAATGATATCACGGCATCTTCCGGAAGATCATTAATAAGTTCAACCTTATATGGTTCTCCTCTGTCTTCCATGAACTTAATTGCTTCTTCTCTTGGGAGTTCAAATCTTTCAAGGGATGCTCCTTCTTTTATAATCTTCTTCATCTCTGCTTCAAGGTTATCAAGGGCTGCTCTGTCAAATGCAGGACAGTCAAAGTCATAATAAAAGCCTTCGTCAATGGATGGTCCGATTGTAAGCTTTGCATCAGGATAAAGTCTCTTAACAGCCTCTGCAAGTACATGGGAGGTTGTATGCCAGTATGCCTTTTTACCTGCTTCATCATTAAATGTCAGAATATTAAGATTGCAATCTTCTGAAACAACTGTTCTTAAATCAACGACTTTGCCATTAATTTCTCCTGCACAGGCGTTTCTCGCAAGTCCTTCACTGATATCTTTTGCAATATCGATTACCGACATTGCTTCACTGTACTCTTTCTTAGAGCCATCTTTTAATGTTACTATCATTTCTATGCCTCTTCTTTCTCTTCTTCATCACCAAAATCATATGAAAAACACTGATTGTATTTCTTTACAGTATTTTTGCTGGTGGTTGTTTTTCCAATAAAAAATCCGATTATTATTCCGACAAAAGTACATACTGCGGCTGCAATGATTAACTCTTTGTTAGTTCTTGTCTGTTCTGCTTCAATAAGCTCTGCTACTTTTTTGGTTCCTTCTTTGATTTTGCTCATAAAAATTGCCTCCTTAGATACTAATATGTATAATGTGCTTTTTGTGCCTGTGTTATACAAAAAAACCCCTTGCTAAATGCAAGGGGCAATAATTATCGCGGTTCCACCCAAGGTTCGCCTTAACACAGGCATCTCTTATGATTATAACGGAATCACCGGGCAGGATTGGTGCCACTCCGAGGTAGTCTTCACATAACATCCGTAAAGCCTCACACCACCCGGCTTCTCTCTGACACTTCATATTATGCTACTCGTCTCATCAACGTTTTATCTATATGCGTTAATTATAAACATATAAAAAAAATTAGTCAATAAATTTTTCTAAAATCTCACCGGCTTTTGCAAGAAGTTCTTCCCTTGCCACAGGTTTGACAAGATACCCTGCCGGTTTCTTGTCCATACACTCTTTAATAAGGTGTTTGTTCGTAACTCCCGTAAGGAATATCACGGGTATTTTATCGCATCCATCCATACCTTTTATTATATCAAAAGTTGCCGGTCCGTCTAATCCCGGCATCTTATAATCAAGAATAATCAGGTCAGGTTTATGATTTTTCAAAAATTCAATTGCTATGCTCCCGCCTTTTGCGGAACATACCTTATAAACCGGTGCCAGATACATATTTAAAAGCTTTAACATCCTGCTGTCATCATCAACTACTAATATTGTCTTCATAATTTGCATATCCTACCTAATTCCATTTCAATAGTCAAAAAAAATACGAATCTTCCATACAGACAATACCACATATTGCCTGAAAATGGAATATCCGTATTTATAATATATGCTATTCTGCAGTCGCGGCAGCTTCACAAACCACCTGCATCTCCGCACTTTGCTCCGCGTTCCTGTTAACTTCTTCCGGCCTGTGGTAGGTTGGAATTGTTGCCTTAACTGCTTTAATCACACTCTCATAATATGCATCAGTGGAATCATGATTAAATATAGCATGAAATATTTTAAGTTTATTTTCGATTTCTTCTCTCGTATAAGGCTTGTCTTTCTCGATAAAAATCATTTCATTATCAGTCTTATCGAGATTCTCATTCTTCATAAGAAGTTCTTCGTATAATTTATCACCCGGTCTTAATCCTACCTCAACAATGTTAATGTCTTTGTAAGGTATATAACCTGATAATCTTACCATATTTTCCGCAAGGTCAAGAATCTTAACCGGCTTGCCCATATCAAGAACAAACAATTCACCGTTCTTAGCAATTGCACCAGCCTCCATAACAAGTCCTACAGCTTCCGGAATTGTCATAAAATATCTGATTATGCGTTTGTCAGTAACCGTTACCGGTCCGCCTGCTTCTATCTGGCGCTTGAACAAAGGAATAACAGACCCATTGGAACCAAGAACATTACCAAATCTTACCGCCGCAAATTCTGTCTTATATCTGTTATCATTACGGCACTGGATAATCATCTCACACATACGCTTTGAAGCACCCATAACATTTGTAGGATTAACCGCTTTGTCCGTACTTATAAGAATAAATTTATGTACTCCATATTTTTCTGACATATTTGCCACTGTATAAGTGCCAAAAACATTATTCTTAATTGCTTCGCAGGAATTATTTTCCATAAGTGGTACATGCTTATGTGCAGCTGCATGAAATACTATGTCCGGTCTCTCTGCCGCAAAAATTTCATCAATACGCTTTTCATCACGAACTGAAGCAATATATGTCTTCAGATCAATTTCTCTTCCATACTTTCTTATAAGCTCCTGTTCAATTTCATAGGCATTATTCTCATAAATATCCAGAATAATAAGCCGTTTAGGATTAAGCATCGCAATCTGTCTGCAAAGTTCTGAACCGATACTTCCTCCACCGCCTGTAACAAGTATTGTCTTATTCCCAAAAAACTTACTGTTCTTATCTCTATCAACTTTAATTTCTTCCCTGAAAAGAAGATCTTCAATTGAAAATTCCCTGAGAGCACGTTTCTTACCCTTAATACTGCCATTAACCGGATAATCGTATAATTTAACTTTGCATCCCGTCTGCTTATAATAATCATACAATCTGCTCTTCAGTTCAGTGGAGGCATCAGGAATTGCAATAATTATTTCCTGGACGGGCATATTCTTAATTGTCTCAATTATATTGTCATTTTCCTTATACACCTTAATGCCATTAAGCCTGTTGCCGGACTTATTATTATCCTTATCAATAAAACAATACGGATTATAATGGGACGCCGGATTTCTCATAAGGGAAGATGCCAGACTCGCACCTACATTACCCGCACCTACAATCGCAATATTAATTCTGTTATTGCTGTATGCGTCACTATTCCTGTCCTTAACTCTTCCAACATATGCATATAACATCTGATATACATATCTGCTGGCTGTCGTAGCCACATAATTAATCATAAGAACCAGTAACGAATATGCAAATCCTATGCTGTATCTCCTGTTAATCCTGCCTATCATGTAAAAAGCAACACCGGCACTCATATCTGCCAAAAGCAGCCTTAGATATGAAGCTGTATTAGCATATCTCCAGATACTTCCGTATATTCCGTTCAGTGTTCTGAACAATACAATACATCCAGCAAACATAAGATACTTAACAAAAGAAAAGCATCCATTCAAATCCATGGACGATATTGATGTATGCGAAACTAATACCACAAACTCCCATGATGCAGATATTATTAAAATATCCACTATCATAAGCTTAAATCTGCTAAAAAAACTAATTAACTTATCCTTCATTGTACTTTCTCCTTCATATAACTTTATCCTATTAAAAGTATAGTGAATATATACACTATACTCAAATACCAAAAGTTACGTACGTCAATCCCTGCCATAGAGATCCCTTGTATATACCTTATTAGCCACGTCATCAAGGCATTTATCATACCTGTTAGCTATTATTGACCAGCTCATTTTCTTAAATTCTTCAAGGTTATTTACAATCCTGCTTCCAAAAAAGGTTGTTCCATCTTCCAGTGTCGGCTCATAAATGATAACCGTTGCACCTTTCGCTTTAATACGTTTCATGACACCCTGAATAGATGACTGACGGAAGTTATCAGAATTAGATTTCATAGTAAGGCGATATACACCAATCACCACTTCTTTCTCCAGAGAAGCATCATAGGTATTTTCATCTCCGTATGCATAATATCCCGCCATCTGCAGAACTCTGTCAGCAATGAAGTCCTTCCTCGTTCTGTTAGATTCTACAATAGCGGACATCATATTCTGCGGAACATCTTCATAGTTTGCCAGAAGCTGCTTCGTATCTTTTGGCAGACAGTAGCCACCATATCCAAATGACGGATTGTTATAATGTGAACCTATTCTTGGGTCAAGACAGACACCTTCTATTATCTGTTTTGTATTAAGGCCTTTCATTTCTGCATAAGTATCAAGCTCATTAAAATAAGATACCCTCAATGCCAGATATGTATTTGCAAAAAGTTTAACCGCTTCTGCCTCTGTAAATCCCATAATCAGGGTATCGATATCTTCTTTGATTGCACCTTTTTGTAAAAGCCCCGCAAAAGTATTGGCTGCCTTAACAAGTCTGGCATTCTGTACATCCGTTCCAACAATAATTCTGGACGGATATAAGTTATCATATAATGCTTTGGATTCCCTTAAGAATTCCGGGCTGAAAATAATATTATCACAGTGGAATTTTTCTCTGATACTTGCAGTATAGCCTACCGGAATGGTTGATTTAATCACCATAATTGCATCCGGATTATATTCAATAACCAGCTTTATTACGGCTTCTACTGCAGATGTATCAAAAAAATTCTTCTTACTGTCATAATTCGTCGGAGCCGCAATGACAACAAAATCTGCATTCTTATATGCCGCTTCCGCATCCAATGTAGCTGTAAGATTTAATTCTTTTTCTTTCAGATACTTCTCAATATATTCATCCTGAATGGGACTGATCTTTTTATTAATTTTTTCAACTTTTTCAGGAATAATATCAACTGCCATTACTTCATTATGCTGTGACAATAATGTTGCAATGGATAAGCCTACATATCCTGTTCCTGCTACTGCGATTTTCATAATATATTTTCCTTCCTGTTGTGGCATACTGTAATAACTACTCTGTTTATAATTATGATTTCTGTATTTTTATTATGGATTTAATATCGCTTTTTAATAGTTTGAATTGTTCAGTTTTGTGAAAAAAAGCAACAAAAGTTATAGATGGGACAGCTATTGAAATAAACATTTTTATTATAAAAATAATGATTGACTCGTTTCTAATCAAATAATTACATATAAAATTATTTATTCCAACTGTAAAAATCGAAAACACAACAAATTCAATGGTCCATATTATATAATTCCACATTTTTTTATCAAAAAGATACTTATGTATCACAAATGTTTCAATAGGATAATATAACAAAACCATCACTATAATAGTAGGAAGTAAAACTGCTACAACCGTTCCATAAATTTTTAAAAAAATAATACTAAAGATAAGGTTAATAAACATTCCTATATATGGTTTATACCAATCTTTACTCCACAAACCGGCTGCATCCTTAAACATCAATCCCATATTTCTAAACTGCCAGCTAAAATAATATACCACCATTACTAAAACAACCATTTTAGAATAACAGTATTCTCTACCAAAAACCATACCAATAAAGGGATTTAATAAGCCGATCAAGCAAGATGAACATATTGTAACCATCAACATCCAAGCCATGCTTAATTTCATAAATAAATCATACGTAGCCTTTTTATTATCAACTATTTTAGCTCCAATTCCAGCAAGCATTCCTTGAGCAATTATTGTTGTTAATGCTATAATTGAAGAATATATATAATAATAATTACCATATTTTGCAAGTTCAGACAATCCTAAAAACGCTGAAATAAGAGCACTATCTATTGATACAAGAATCACCGCTCCAATTTTATGCCCCAGCAATGATAGTACTTCGACCTTTATTTTTCTCTTTAATTGATCAGATATATTTCCTTGACATCTTATCTCTGGATACATCTTTTTTGATGCAACCTTGTATATAATATTTTGTGGTATTACAATTATTGCATAAATCAAAATATATAACATATAATTATGTGTAAGAAATAAAATTAATATTTGTAAAATATATTGAATCACAAAAACTATTAAGGATGTTATCGAAATTACATCATTTCTCTGATGAGCCAAAAACAATGACGTTGTATATCCATAGAAAAAATATCCAAATACCAAATTAAATAAATACATAAAAAACAATATATACAAATTAACATCTGCAGGATAATCGCCCTTTATCAAGTACTTTAAAAATGGTGTAATAAGAATACCAACAAACAAAACTATTGCTCCAATAATGTTATACATTTTTTTAATATGATTTAACAATGAACACAGCTTATCGTTTTGCTTTTTTACAATCGGCTCATACATACAATATACGACAGCATTTCCAACTCCTAATTCCGCTAAGCTTAACGCTGATATTATAGATGTAAATAAACTATTTAATCCTGCATATTCATCACCTAATATTTTTATAATTATGGTCCTAATAAGAAATGGAAAAACCATGCAAACTATTTTATAAAATATTCCAACGGTTGCGTTAACTACTGTTCTTTTTTTTCTATTCACCTCTATAGTCCTTCTTTTTTACAATATCTTTCGATAATTTTTTTTGCTTCTTTGTTTTTTTCTATATACAAAAAATCTAACTCATTCTGTATTTTATTTTCATTTAAAAGCAATTGATCCATCATCAAGGCAATTTGATTCATTATTTTTTCATAATCTTTTTCGAATAAATCAATACAATATTCACATTGTCCCATGTATGTTGATACCTCTTTCATTTTATTCTCGTAAGCAAGTGAAATAAATGGAGTGGCATTTTTTGCAGCTAAAACTATTGCATGATATCTCATACCTATTACAAAACGACTATTCGCAATTTCATAATCATAGTCTATGTAAGAATTTATACTTTGACACACGTAAACCTGGTTTTCCTTTAGCCCTTCCTTCTTAAAATGTTCTAGAATAGTTTCACAGTATTCTTTTTCTTCTATAAGGTTAAAATGCGGAATTATCTTAATTTTAATATTATATTTTTCTCCAAAAGATGCGATTAACGGAATTATATTTTTACATATAAAGTTATCTATATTTCTCTTTTTGAAATACGGATGCCAATCATCCAGATGAGTCGGAACAAATGCTAACTCTTTCTTTTCTTTTGGACTAATCTGAGATAATAAAAATGCTGAATCAGGTCCAACCATAGAGTTTATTCCTATTTTTCTCAAATATTCAAATGACGCTTTTTCTCTAACGTACACTTTTGATTTTTTCAATATACATTTTGATACAAAGTCAAATATTACATTTCCACTTTTCCCAATTGTATTAAAATGAAATATTGGGGATTTCCCTGTTTTAGTTACAATTAATAATCTTAATAGATATCTCCAATCTTTATATATCCCTATACTGGCACCACATGGTGAAACAAACACTATATCGCTTTGAAAAATTGTTGCAACAAATTGTTGCAATTCTTTATTTCTAATATTATTTAAACTATTTTTAAAATTAAACAAAAGATACACCATTATGTTGTGTAATCCCATGCTCTTCAATGTAATCTCAACGTAATGTTGTACTTTAATGTGACTGATAGGTATTATCGAATCAGATGCGTAAAACACATTAATTTTTTCAACATCGCTAATTTTACAAAGTTCTTGAATTAATGCGCAACCGGCTGCCTCATCTCCGTAATTATGCCCTTGTTGATTTACAATTGAAATTATCATACGTTATTTTCACCTCGCCTAAAAAAAAATTTACTATATATACTAATAAATATTGGAAAAGTCCAGAAAAAAGTTATTCTTCCCATCCAAGTAAAAAATGACATCATTAATATTGTATTCAAGCTAATAAACAATGATAATCCTGAAATAGAAAATTTGTTTAAAACTTTAATATAAATTTTTGAGCATAAAATAATAAAAAGAACAGTAAGTACCAAACCTCCTATCATCCCAAAATCCGCATAAAACATTCCGCTCATTGTATATACAGTAGAATCTTCTGTTCCAACATCAATTGCACCGAATGTAGAAAATTCATATCCTAATAATTTGAAAAACACATTAAAAGTTTTAGTTCCCCATGATAAATCAATATTCATATCAATCACTTTAAAAAAAGCCATAGTTGGAGTTACTAAATATGTTATTGCTTTCGAAAATGTAGTAGAAAGCTGTTTAGCAAAAGAATCACCCGTTCCATAGCCGCGTTGCATGCTTACCACACCTAGAAGAACTATAGCTCCTATACCAATTATCAAAAACATTCTTCTCATTTTTTTATTTTCTTTTTTTTGTTGCAGGGAAGACATTCCAGCTCTAGAATCAGAATTTACATTTATTAATACTTCAAAACAAGATACCACATAGCAAATATCCATAAAAAATGACATTTTTGACATAGTGAAAACAGCATGTAATAACGAAAAGAACAATGTTAAAACCACAGAAAAATATTTTTTTTCATAATATGATAATAATGCTGCAATTATTATTCCAAATTCTGCAAAATAATTTAATATATTCGAAACCAGTTTGGCCCCAAAAGGCATAGCATCTGACGAATAACTCAGGTAAGCCTGTCTTAACCACTGTGCATCACCAAATACTACAGAAATCGTTCCACCTAATTTCTTAACAATATATAAATCATAAAAAAGCTGTAGGATACGAAATAAAATACATAATATCAATGTTATCTTTATCGCCCTATAATTACTGCAAATTGTCTTTTGATATTCCACACAAGAACATCTATGATCAATGCTTTTCATATAACTACACAAGAAAATAGTGATTCCAGAAGCAAATATTAGTATCGCAAAATACACGACATTTTCAAATGGCACCTTAAATTGTATGGTTGAACAGGTTCCCCATATTACCATAATCCAAATCGAAGCAAACACGCTTAAAGGATGAAATCTTAGACCGCTATTTTTTTTAATTATACTAAATATAGCATATACCAATGTTAATGCTGCTATCAATCTCAAAATTATCATCTTTTAATATCTCCAAACAGTACCAATTATTATGCCCTTAATATACATAAAGATTTTGAGTATCCTTTTTTTTTCAAACCATAATCTTATAAAGTCTTTTAAAAGTTCCTTTAATTTCGTTGTTCTAAGCTCTCTATCATGATATTTTTTTATAAACAGTATTGTATTCCTTGTTCTATAAAACACTCTAATTGGAGGCTGATTATATGTATAAATAACACTTTTTCCAAATGAAACTTGCTTAATATTACCGAGTCTATGTTCGAATCCTTTTCCTGGAAGAACTACAATTGAATAACCATTTTTTCTTAATCGATAACAATATTCGTTATCTACCTGATCAATAAAAAAACTTTCATCCATTTTTCCGACCTTTTTAAATACATCAAGATTGATAAATGATCCTGAACTAATTACTTCATCAACAAACAACATCTCTTTGTTGTCATATTTTAATCTTTGTGAATTGATATCAAAATAATCTGTATTAATTAATCCTATTTTAGACGTGTCCGTTCTTTTTATAAATTCATCATACTTTATTAGTAATTCATTTTCAATTATCGTATCCTGATCCAAGGTCATCGCCCATGTATAACCATCCATTCTGGCTCTGTCTAATCCTATATTTTGTGCAACTGCAATACCTTTATTTTTAAACAAAGGTATATAAACTATCTTTTTGGAATATGACCCTATTTCTGTGTTTCCTCTTGGAGTATTATCTATAATATAAATTTTATCAACACTATCTATTTCATTAAGTTTTTTTACACTTAAGAAGATTCTCTCATCTGGGTTATAAGCAACTATTACAACTGCATATGTATTCATTTTTTATACCTTTCATAATACAAAATATAGGAATCTTTCAAATGTGAATATTCCTCTATATTTGCAAGATCCATGCTTCCATCTTCTTTATGATCAACAATTATATTTTTGTAATAATATATTTTTGTATCATTATCTTTTATCTTCTTTGCTAGATAAGCCTCCTCGTAGAACAAAAACATCTGTTCATCATATTTAAATTTGCTTTCTTTAATAAATTTTTCACTCATAGCAAAAAAACTACCATGACATGCATAAATAGGAATTTTACTTTTTCTTGAACATTTAATATAGATATTAAATAATTCTCTGATTATTTTATTTAATCCGATACCAGCATATAATAAAAATTTATTATTTTTTTTGTATCCTTTATAAATCAAAAATTCTGATAATTTATTCTCGCAAACCCAATACGGATTCTGTTTTTTACCATTTCTGGCAATAATTTGAGGGGCAATACACATATCATTTTCTTTAAGCATATTGTATGACAATTTACTTTTTAAAATTGTATCTGGATTGCATATAAATATATATTTATATGCAAACATATCTTGAGCATAATCAATCCCGCAATTATTTCCATGTCCATATCCTTTATTTTTTGTACAAAGATAATGGCATTCAAGTTCCTTTGAGCATTCGCTTATTTTAGCAGATGTTTTTTCATCGTAAAATGAATCTACCACTACAACTTCATATGAACTAACAACATTTCTTTTTAAACTGTTACAAAAATCATACAGATCCTCAAAATTTCTATATACTAATGTAATAAAAACAAAATCTACATTTTTTCTCATTGTCACTTGTTATGAAGTGACATTTGTCAAGAGTAAATTCAAAAATCACCACAAACTTTTCCTTTCATTAAATTTTAACACTAGGTATGGAGGCTGAGTCTCAGCTCTAACATTCCTTGGCTTTGTCCACTCTGTTATTCGTGGAATGATTACCAACAACTCAATGATCCGCCGTAAATCTTGCCGTCTACTACATGGTCTTTCAGCTGATGATAACGCGAATAACTTAATCATCCTGCTTCGTATCCACATATAAAAGTTGCATCTTCTCCATATACCTTTCTCATGGATTCCATGTATTTCAGAATCAACTTGTAATCTGAAGGTATTGTCTGTTTATACTCAACCTTATCGGTATCATAACGATAACAACATAAAGTGTAACTTTCCTTATGGACATCTACTCCTACATAAACTATACTATTCATTAGTGGTCTCCTATTATATGCGGTAATCCCTGTTACCTGATATTGTTTTCATCAACTAATATCATACATACAGGTAAATCCACGAATCTACAATTGTGAGGTCACTTCATATTGTCTCCAATCAAATCATATATTTTTTAAGTGCATTAAATGCAAAACATCCAACATGAAACATGGCCAAAATAGGATTAATCTGTTCATCCTGCGTCTGTATTTCCCATACTTGTTTCACACTCTTAAACTTGTTTGATGATAAAGAATTGCTTCCTACTCTGTATCTAACTAGCACTTCATTTATTCCACAGGCAACTACACCACCTCTCAATAGCTTAAGCCATGTTGCATAATCTTGTCCGCCTCTACGTAATGGCATTCTAAAATCACCCAACTCATTTCTGTCAATAATTACTGACGATGTTGCAATAACCGTATTATGAAGCAGATACCTGTAATCACAGGTTTCTTTAATATTTCTTTTTTTCTTTATCGTCTTTCCAGACTCATCCATCATTTCTATCGCCGCATACGAAAATGGGCTTTTCTTATCTTTCATAAGTGCAAGTTGTCTTGCAGTTTTTTCAGGAAGCCACAAGTCATCACTATCCAAAAAGGCTACATACTGACCTGTTGCTAATTCTAAAGCCTTATTTCTGGCTGCACCTGCTCCCATATTTTTCGGCTGAAGAAAATATATTATCTCAGGATGTTGTTTCTTAAGTTGTGCAATTATTTCTGCTGATTTATCTTTGGAACAATCATCTACTAATACAATTTCTATATTCCTATACGATTGAGCAAATACTGACGCTAAAGTCTTTTCCACATATTTTTCAGCATTATATATTGGTATTATGACTGATACTCTGTCTTTCTCATACTCTTTATTCATGTTTCTAACTCCCATCAGTAAATTGGTGTAACCCAGTTTTCGTACTGTTTAAGTTTTCCTCTAGCTATATCAAGGTATGTAAGATGTAATTCTTTTGTAATTTTTCCTGTACTACCATCCCCAATAATATATTTATCAATACTTAATACTGGAGTAATCTCCATTGCAGAACCACAGAGAAATGCCTCTTCACAAGTATAAAGCTCTGTTCTGTCAATAGTTCTTTCAATAACCGGATAACCTTTATCTTTTGCAATTTTTATAATTGTATCTCTAGTTATACTTTCCAGAACACTATCTGTCAGTTGAGGTGTAATCACTGTTCCGTTTTTTACAATAAAGAAACAGGAACCCGGACCTTCAGCAACCTTTCCAAACTCGTTCAAAAATATACATGTATCATATCCATTTCGGAGTGCCTCTCTCTGTCCTACCCGGCTGTTTATATAATTGGCTCCACATTTAATTCTTGGGGACAGATTTTTATCACTGATTCTACTCCATGATGTAACACAAACATTTAATCCTTTTTTATTATATTCTGCACTTGTTTTTCCCTTTGGAATTGGTGCTACGAACATATCAACAGGACCATCCGACCCCCATGAGCCAAATCCGTCCACAAACAGGGTCTGACGAACAGAAAGATTTTCATCATATTCATTTGCCTTAATTACATCTGTGAATGCTTTTACCATATCATTTTTTGTATATTTACAGTCTAATTGCATTAATTTCACTGAGCGGAGCAATCTATCGTAATGATCATACAATCTGAAAGCATATAATTGCTTTTCTTCATCATTCCAATAACAGGGAATACCTTCAAATACATTTAGACCAAACTGAGATGTTGGTGCAAGTATATTAATCTTTGCATCATTCACATCTAGTATTTCTCCCTTAAACCATATTCTTCTATGTGCGACTTCGTACTTCATGCTCGTTCCTCCTGTCTTAATCTACGTCAGGTATATGTGCAAGCCTGATAATTTCCGCTTCTTCTGCTCTTGCTGCTTCTGCATCATTCATAGAATTATCAATCTTGTTTTCATATATTTTTTCATGCTTAAATACCTTAAACACAGATTCAAGTCCAATTTTTATATCTATCAGAAATCCATATTTTTCAAATAGATCAACATATTCATTGTCATATGTAACTTTTTCATCCCATGATATATCATTTCTTCCTTTAATTTGTGCCAGTCCGGTCAGACCTGCCTTAACCTGAAATCTTTTTTTATATTTCTTATTTAAAGTTTCAAAATCTCCCAGTTCATATGTTACACATGGGCGCGGACCAACTACTGACATATCTCCCTTAAAAATATTGAATAGCTGAGGCAGTTCATCAATGCTGCTATTACGCAGTTTGCGTCCCACCTTGGTTACACGTGGGTCATTTTCATAATTAAATAATCCTGCTCCCATATTTTCCGCATTGACAACCATAGATCTGAATTTTAACATCTGAAATACTTTTCCGTCTTTTGTTCTTCTTCCCTGTTTAAAAAATATTGGACCATCAGAATCTTTTTTTATCGCAATAGAAACACCGATCCAAACAGGAGTAAGCATAATAATACATATTCCAGATGACACAATATCAAAAATTCTCTTGACACATAAACTAAATTTTTTCATAACCACTCCATCAACAATTTTCAAAAATTAAAAGTATGAAAAATATCTTCAAAAGTCTCTGCTCTTTTAATTACTTCTATCTCTTCACCGCTGATATCCAATACAGGAAAATTTGGAAGAATGAAAGGCGGTTTCATTACCAATGAATAGGAACCACAATTACTGATAACCAACACGTCATCCAATGCAAGTTTGCCATTATAATTTTTGTAAAGTACATCGCCCTCAATACATGTAAAACCAACTATATCAAGATCCTTGTAATCTTTCGTAGTTCTTCCCATGTGAATAACCTCCATTGGTGGATTTACACCGGTCATACTAATATTCTTTTGACTTCCAAGCATTGAAGCGATATATTTTCCTCTGACATTTTTAATAGTTTTAACCGTCCCTACAAATTTCATACAATCTCCAACTAATGCAGATCCTGGTTCAATTATAAGTTCCGGTTTTATTTTCTTATCATTAAAGTATTCAGAAAAAACTGTTGCTGCAGATTTAGCATATTCTTTGTATCCTGGTACCTCAGAAGGAAATTGTTCTTTCAGAAAATCGGGCATTTTCCCGAATATTCCTCCACCAATATCTATTCTTTCAGGAATAACATTAATTCTATCTAACAACTCAAGCATTCCTTTTGCTCTTGCTGGCCAATATTCGACCTGCCTTTTAGCAAAATGACATTGGAAATTAACAAAATGCAAATTTGTAGTATGAGTTACAATATCTAATACCTTTTTAAATTCTTCACTATATATATCAAATCCAAATCGAGAAACCACCCCATCCTTTACATCATAATTGCAACGAATACCTACATTGAGAGTTTTTTCTGTAACCTCAGCTAACTTCTGTATATATTCAGCCTCTTCAATCGAATCCATGTTAACCGTCACACCCATATGAATATATTCTTTTAATTTATCTGGATTTTTTATTGGGCCATTCCAAATGATATGTTCTGGTTTCACACCACATTTTATTGCAAGTTCAGCCTCCATCTCAGAAACTACCTCTGCGTATCCTTCCAGTTCATTGACAATCTTACATAGTTTAGGAGTGTAATTTGTTTTATATGAATAAGCAATGTTAAAATTTGAATAGAGCTCTGAAAATGCATTTTTTAATTCCAAATAATTTTTTTTAAACTGCTCGGAATCAAGTAAATAAAACGCATCCCCATATTCATTTCTTAATTTTTTAATTATGGTTTTATTAATAGTCATCTTTTGCACCTTTTTATTTTCACGATTTTCTCTACAATTTCTTCTATTTCTGCCTGGTTTGAAACAAATTCAGAATCTGGCATCTTACTCACTGCATCTTCATATTCTCTTAATGACCACATATTATTTCTAAATACATTTTCCACTTCGGATAAATCTGATATTAAATCGGTATTGCAAAAACTTCTTGACAAAATTGCTCTGCTTGAACCAAGACGATAATGTTCCATAATGATTCTTTCTGCTGGCAAATCACCACAGCCAAGTCGTGCAATTCCTCCAAATCCATATGGTATACCTATTTTTTTTATCTTCTTCACTATTTTTTCAACAATACCATTTGACAGCAATTCAAACATGAAATCCAAACCATACGATAAATGCAAATCATTCAATCCAATATGTATTTCATCCATATTGCTATGTTTCAGCACTTTATCCAGACACTCAACCGCTTCTCTTGTTTCCAATAAAAGCGTGGTTTTGCATCTCCTGTTAACTGTTTTCAAAAAGTTTTCTACTTCATCAGGTGTTTTCCACATGGGTAACATAATTATGTCAGCTCCTGCTGATATAACCTCATCTATTTCTTTTTCAGAACCATTATGCCATGGATTAATGCGTACAAGCATCTCTGCCTTAGTTAATAAGGGTTTTATTTTTTTTATATCACCTACCGTGTGTTTTGACTTGACGGTGTTCATTCCTTTTTGACGTTCTTCTTTTCCCAATGTTTCAAGGTCTATCCAAATTCTGTCAACACCATATCTTTCAGCAATCAAAGCAACTTCTTTTTTATTAGTAATATACATTAATTTTAATGCCATCTATCCCTCTATCTTCTCTCCGGCGTATATTTTTGCCAGGTATTCTTTTGCTTTAATTACTGTAGCTTCCGTTGGCACCATTACATAATTCGGTGCTGTAAGTGAGAATGTCATAAGGTTATCGCCTTTGCCATCAACACTGTAGGTTACTATATTCCAGCCCTTCATATCACTAAGTTGCATCTTTATAAGGTCTGTTATCTCATCCTTTGACATACTTGTGGCTATGCTGTCCGCAATTGCTCCAAGCACACTTTCATAGTTAAGTAATGCATCTGTACTTGTGCATTTATCAATAATGGCCTTAATTACTGCCATCTGGTTCTTGCCACGCTGCCTGTCGCCACTGCCAAATGCATGACGTTCTCTGGCAAAGGAAAGAGCCAGTCTGCCATCAAGCATATTGTAGCCTTTCTTATATGAATATCCGTCCACTGATGTAAAATCATATTCCGAATACACATTCACACCGCCAAGTTGGTCAATTACGTTGACAAATCCTGTAAAGTTGATTTTGAGATAATCGTCTATCTTAATGCCATACAACATCTGGAGGGTATCGACTGATACCTGTATGCCATAGCAGCCGGCATGGGTTAACTTATCCTTGACACCATTGGAAATCGACAGTGGTACATAGAAGTCTCTTGGTGTGTTAATCATAAGAATCTGTCTGGTTTTTGTATTAAATGTTATGAGGATGTTGACATCACTGTTACGGTTGACCATTGGTGAACCGTTAGTATCTATGCCGCTTACATACAATGTAAACACATCATCTCCGCCATAAAGATAATCCTTGTACTGGTCGTATGGATCCTTTGTCTCAGGTTCTTTTGTATCTTCTCCGGAAGGATTCGTATTACTGTCATCCTCCACTAACTTCTCTAAGTCAACGGACCAGATTGATTTAATCTTATTATCCACATCTGAGTATTCGCTGACGTTTTCAAGTACCGGAATAAATGCACTGTTAAGCACAATGGCATCCACCTTGTTGTTATACAAAGCTTCCATAAGCTGCATGATTCCGGTATATTTGGTATATGTAATTGAGGTATTTAATTCTTTAGCAATAAGATTAAGTGCTTTTTCTGTATTTTCATTATCAAGTCCTGTGACTATTCCGTACATGTCACTACGTACATCCTGAAGTTTATCAATGGCGCTGTCCTTCATTACATAGACACGGACATTACTGATTTCGGTCTTCATATTGCTGATTTTATCAAGTGCTTTTGTGGTAATATTGATGTAATTAATACAAAACATCATCGCCACAATCATTGCAATTGCTACAATCTTGGTAATGATTCCCGGCACAATCCATCTCTGGGTTATGCCTATAATAATAAGCAGTACGGATGCGAGTGCTATTATTACGCCAATAAGTGTTTTTCTCAGAACGTCAAGTTCTATGATCTTTGCTATAAATACAATACTGACTGCCAGGGTTGCCATGCAGATTGCAAGACCTATTATCATAAGTATCTTTTTGGCTTTTTCCTTTTTCATTCCATAACCTTCTCTACTCTGTAATAATTATATGTAAAGATACTTTCGGTGAAAAATTACCATCTGAATCTTTACAGTAAAAATATGTATCATACTCACCCGGTGTATTAACATCGGGATAATTTTCTATCATAATTGAACGATATAATGAACTTCTGTCATCTTTGTCATCTTTGATATCGCTTACGTACTGTACCCACTTAATATATGCACCTTTTTTAAATGTTGCTGTGGTCTGCGTAAGGTATAATACCGGTGCATCCGGAGATACCGTCTCAACAGGAGTTGTCTCTTCCGGTTTCTGTTTTGTTGTTGTCTCTTCCTCCGGTGTGGTTGTTTCATCTTCCGTTGTTGGTTCTTCATCAGGCTTTTCAATCGGTTTTGCGGTGCCGGTATAAGGAACAACTATGCTCTTTATTGCTACATTATTGCTTCTGTCTTTTGCCGCATACGTAATTTTTGCTTCTTTTCCACTGGATAGAATTATTATGGATTTGACCACCAGTGTATCAGTGACATCTCCATCTTTGTTATCATTTGCCACAACATTTTTTAAAAGTTCTTCATCACTCTGTGTCCCGTCGTAAGCAATCGTACCGGATATTGTGATTTCCGGTTTTATGGAGTCTTTTTTCAATATCAGAACCAGACAGACAAGTAGCACAACTGCCACAGGGATGACAATATATAGGACTTTTTGTATTTTTTTCATATGATATCACCCTTTCTGTGAATCTGTACTATCTCCACCATGCCCATATTTGCCGTAATACTTTCCGTAATACTTTCCGTAATATCCATTTCCTGACATACTTACTTTATTAAGTATTATTCCAAGGAATCTCGTTCCTGTATTCTTAATCTGTTCAACCATCTCTTCCGCGAATCTTGCACTGATGGCTCCTGAAGCCATAACAAGAGCCGTTCCGTCACACTGGCTTGATATAATCGCCGAATCAACTACATTGCCAAGTGGTGGTGTATCAATTATTATGTAGTCATAGACTTTTTTAAGTCTTGTAATCATTTCTTTAAGAAGTTTTCCTCCGAGGAGTTCTGCCGGATTGGGTGGAACAGGTCCTGACAGAATCATATCAAGATTCTCTACATTGGTTGTACATACAACTTCTTCAAGCGGATACATGCCTGATAAGTAGTGTGACAGTCCGCCTATTGATTTTGATATCTTATATCTTCCCATAAGTACGGATTTACGAAGGTCACTGTCAATGAATATTGTCTTCTTGCCCATTTCTGCAAAGGATTTTGCAAGATTCATTGATACAGTCGATTTGCCATCACCCGGAAGACAGCTTGTTATTGCAATACATTTTACGTCCGAACCACTGAATAAGATATTGGTACGAAGCCTTTTGAATGCTTCATTGGTTCTGTAATCAAGTTTTCCTATTTTGGATATTGAAATCTTCTGCATTACTTGTCTCCTTCGCCTTCAAATTTAGGAATCAGTCCTAATACACTCATTCCGAATATTTTCTCAACGTCTTCCTGTGTCTTAATTCTGTCATCTTTTATTCCTATAATGATTATAACGGCTGATGAAATAACGACTCCCAGAAGAAGTGCTATAACAGTATTTCTCTTCGTAGCCGGACTTGATGGTGTTGTCGGAAGGTCAGCGCTGTCCACAAGGCTTACCATATTTTCTACCTTCATGACCTCGCATATTCTCTCACTCGTAACAGTTGCAATGTCATCCGTTATCTCCTTTGCAAGAATCGGGTCTTTATCCGTTACTTTAATACTTATCATTCTGGTATTATTTACGATAGATGCACTAACCATGCCTTTCAGTTCACCGACACTGTATTTTAAATCAAGATTAGCAATTACCTGTTCAAGCACTGTCCTTGATTTGACTATTTCAACATAGTCACTTGAAAGTGTTGTTGAAGAATTCAAGTCAGTTGATGTCAATGAATCACTATTCTGTCGGTTGATTACCATAATTCTTGCAGTAGATGTATATCTTGGAGTAACAACAAAATTAAAATATATAAATGCTGCTCCTGCTAATACCACTGCCGTTATCACTATAAACATCCATTTTGATGCAAGTATCCTGAGTATTTTCATTAAATCTATTTCATCATTTTTATTCTTATTTTCCAACTTTTCCATCATATTTCCTCATTGTCTATTATTTTTAAAGGATTGGTCCATAACACTTTTAGCAGATAATCAGGCTTGCATATCTTTTCCATTGTTCTGACTGCTTCGTTCATTATTGGTGCCCTGCCTGTATCATTGTGTGCGTCTGTGGCTACAAAACTTATATACTGTTTTTTCAAAAGTTTTTTAATAAATGATTTTTCCGCATGGCCATGCTTTCCTGCAACCGAACTAGCATTTACCTGAAGATATGCACCGGATTCTACCAGTTTCTCAATCCTGTCATATTTTCCAAAAAGGCACCCATATCTCTCTATATGTGCCAGAACCGGACTGTATCCGTGACTTATTGCATCATACACAGCATCTGTAATTTCTATAAATGACACATCCTGTGAAAATTCCATAAGGACATAAGAAGAAGATGCCATCGTGCCTGCCCTGCCACTATCAACATCTTCCATTGCTTCTGAATAGTAATAAATCTCCTGTCCAAGGTATAATTTCAAATCAGGATATTTATTTTTTATATTAGTTTTAACCTGTTCCAGATATTCCATTGCGACAGATGCATTAACTTTCACCTTACCAATATGGTAATGCGGAGTTGCTATTATCAGTCTGATATCTTCTTCATAGGCAGTTTCTATCATTCGCATGGTCTGTTCCATATCTCTGGAGCCATCATCAACTCCGGGAAGTATATGACAATGTATATCCGCCACTTTCATAATCTCAATTTTCCTTCCTATGGGATACAAACTTCAGCTGACCGACAATCTTCTGTGCCTGAATCTCATTCATACAGTCTTTATCTGTTCCCACTTCTCCTCCATTACTACCATCGGAATTAGGCTCATATATGCTTACTTTATCACCATATTTAAAACTAAACCTTATACAGTATTCAGGATGCTTCTTACCGACACTCTCTGCTTCAGCCTTAATATATGTTCCAGTATCAGATGCATCATTCTTTCCAAGGGTTATGTCATAATCATTATTACGTTCTGCTCCGTCTGCAAGGACCTCATCAACATAAAGTCATCCTTCGATGAAATATATAACTTACCATCTGAAACTACCTGTAACTTAATATTATTAACGGTAGCATTATTTGCAATTGTAAACCAAGCATAAATTGCGCCTGACAGAAGAATAACACAAATCAGGCTCATAATCAATACATATCTGAGCCTGTTCTTCTGCTTACTGTTAAGCCTCGATATTCTGCCTTTAATTGTATCTTTCACAATTTATCACGCTAATATTGTAGTGAATACTTTCACAATATTCAATTACCAAAAATTACATATACTTAAATATATGGAATGCCATTGTTTTGTTACGTTTAGCAGGAGATGAAGTATGTTAAGTTACAAACCACTTTTTGACTTTATAAATAAAAATCATATTTCAACATACTACCTTTTACAACATGGTATAGATAACCGTACTCTCCACAACTTAAAGCATAACCAGAATATTACAATGCTGACCGCAGAAAAAATATGCAATATTCTTAATTGTACTATTTCTGACATCGTTGTATTCATTGAGGAATAATCGTTACTCTCCCCCGTCACTATTGAAATTCCCCTTTCTTATATGTTATAATCCGAAGTATTCGGGAATTGCAGAGATTGTGCAACAATGAAGCAATTCAGTCATATCTATGAAAACGAGGAAATTACATTGGCTAATTTAAATGAAGAAATTAAAAGGCGACGTACATTCGCTATAATATCCCATCCGGATGCAGGTAAAACCACATTAACCGAAAAGTTTCTTTTATATGGCGGTGCCATTAATCTTGCAGGTTCCGTTAAAGGAAAAAAAACAGCAAAGCATGCTGTTTCGGATTGGATGGAAATTGAAAAGGAACGTGGTATTTCCGTTACCTCATCAGTATTACAGTTTAACTATGATAATTATTGTATTAACATACTTGATACGCCGGGTCATGAAGACTTCTCAGAGGATACCTACCGTACACTCATGGCTGCCGATTCGGCGGTAATGGTTATAGATGGTTCCAAAGGTGTTGAAAAGCAGACAATCAAACTTTTCAAGGTCTGTGTAATGCGCCATATCCCTATTTTTACCTTTATTAATAAAATGGACAGGGATGCCAATGACCCTTTTGAACTCTGTGATGAGATAGAAAGTATTCTCGGCATCAAAACATGTCCTATTAACTGGCCTATCGGTTCAGGTAAAGAATTTAAAGGCGTATATGACAGAAACACTAAAATAGTGTCTACATTTACAGCCGCAATGAACGGACAAAAGGAAGTTGCCGAGCGTGACCTCCACATTGATTCCGATGAGCTTATTGGGGAAATCGGTACCCATTTCAAGGATAAATTAATAGAAGATGTTGAGCTTTTAGATGGTGCAAGTGCTGAATTTAATATGGATGAAGTCAATGCCGGTACACTTACTCCCGTATTTTTCGGTTCTGCCTTAACTAACTTCGGTGTTGAGACTTTCTTAAAGCATTTCCTTAAGATGACCTCATCGCCTTTGCCTCGTAATTCCAACGAAGGGATTATTGATCCATTTACTGAAGATTTTTCAGCATTTGTATTTAAAATACAGGCAAATATGAACAAAGCCCACCGTGACAGAATTGCATTTATGAGAATCTGCTCCGGAAAATTTGAATCCGGAATGGAAGTTAATCATGTGCAGGGTGGACGTAAGGTTAAGCTTTCCCAGCCACAACAGTTAATGGCTGATGAGCGTAAGATAATAGAAGAAGCTTATGCGGGCGACATTATCGGTGTATTTGACCCAGGTATTTTCTCAATCGGTGATACCTTAGAGCTTTCCAATAAAAAATTTGCTTTTGAAGGTATTCCGACTTTCGCTCCTGAGCATTTTGCCAGAGTCCGTCAGATTGATACCATGAAGCGTAAACAGTTTATCAAGGGAATTAACCAGATTGCACAGGAAGGTGCTATTCAGATTTTTCAGGAATATAACACTGGCATGGAAGAAATTATTGTCGGTGTAGTAGGTGTTCTCCAGTTTGATGTTCTAAAATATCGTCTGGAATCGGAATACAATGTTGAAATAAGGCTTGAAACTCTGCCTTATGAATATATCAGATGGATTGGAAATCCTACAGAAATTGATCTTGACAGGATTGTCGGAACTTCTGATATGAAGAAGATAAAAGACCTTAAAGACCGTCCTCTCCTCTTATTTGTAAATGAATGGAGTATCGGAATGGTGCTTGACAGAAATAAAGGTCTTATTCTTAACGATTTTGCAAAATAAAAATTGAGTAGATAAGGTGTTATTCACCATTTGGGTAGAGATTTCTAGGCCGCGAGCTTGGAATTCTCTACCTTTTTTGCACATTTTCGCTGTTTGGGTAGATATTTCCAGACGGCAGCTGTGGGATTCTCTACCCTTTCGACCGATTTCCGCTGTTTGGGTAGAGATTTCCGGACGACGGCTGCGGGGATTCTCTACCTTTTCACCCGATTTTCGCTGTTTGGGTAGAGATTTCCGAACGGCAGCTGTAGGATTCTCTACCTTTTCGGCTGATTTCCGCTGTTTGGGTAGAGATTTCCGACAAGCATGCACGGGATTCTCTACCTTTTCGGCGGTTTTTTCGCCTTTTGGGTAGAGATTTCCGGGCGGCTGGTCCGGGGTTCTCTACCTTTTCGCCCGATTTTCGCTGTTGGGGTAGAGATTTCCGACAAGCATGCACGGGATTCTCTACC